>Ga0265339_10000036_pt1 | contig 124408 bp, 93 predicted proteins | sample 4CB219metaG_FD_202085 | JGI IMG/M metagenome (GOLD analysis project Ga0265339, IMG submission 202085) | Rhizosphere microbial communities from Carex aquatilis grown in University of Washington, Seatle, WA, United States - 4-CB2-19 metaG | ecosystem: Host-associated > Plants > Roots >...
CGCGGCATGAAGATCCTCTCGGCCGCTCTCAGCAAGAAGCTGGAACAGGCACTTGCCCCAGCTGCCCAACTCGCGTAATTGTCCCGTGGAGCCGCCCTCGACTTTCAACAGTCAGAAGGACATCGCCGTCTCCTATGTCCGTCCAACTAGCATTCGCTAACTCTAGATCGCCTTTCCTGGTCAGTCTATCGTCCTAAGATGAGCGCTGAGATCTTTCGCAAAATCCGATCGTTGTCGATGATGGGGCCAGGAGACCGAGGACTAGGCTGCAAGGGTCGTTGGGCCCGCCGACAATTGAATCCACGGATCGAGTGGAGGAAGACAACAGCAGCAATTCAAGGCGGTCCAGTGACTGTTGCAATTCCGGCCTTCGGTATCTCTAGTTCTCGGGTTCACAAAGATGGCATGCGGGAAAGCAGCGCTGGGCCCTTCCGATTGAGCTGAAGCCAAGCTCGGCGCGGGCGGCCGGGAGCGCAACCGACGGGACGTGCGGAGGCGCTCCACGAGCGTAGCGAGTGGATGCCAGCCGAAGCCCGAGGAAGTCATGGACGCGCGTAGCGCGGCCGTTGACTTCCGTTCCCGGCGGGGGCGTCCCGGCGCAAGCCCGCATCAGCCGAGCGCCGCCTTCCCCAATGCCAACTTTTCGACCGGTTCCGCCTATACCAACCAGCCCTCGCCGGGACCGGTCGGAGCGGTCTGCACGACCCATCCGAGCTGTCACCCGGACCGCAAGGACCGCTAGGACCGACCGTAAGGATCGTACGCCCCGCCATCCGAGTGCGGTCACGTCGACTCCTCAGAGTGCTCACCTTTCGATCCTGCAGCGGTCACCGGGCCATCCTGCTTCGGTCACTCGGACCGAAAGCGGATGGCACTACGACCCCTCGAGGATCCCGCGGCGCCCGATCGGGGAATCACGATGACCGCTTGGGGAAGTCGAGCCGACCGATCCGATCGGTCCCCCTCACCGATCGAAACTCTCCGGTAGTGCCATAGAATGCTTGGCTAGCACTCCGCCTGTGGGAAACTGGACGCCTGGCTCACGCCGCGCGCATGCGATCTTCGAACGCAGTCAGCGCGGCCTTGGCGCCTTCGGCCATCGCGATTACGATCTGCTTGAACGGAACGCTGCTGACGTCGCCGGCAGCGTAGATGCCTGGCCGACTCGTGCGGCAGCGCTCGTCGATGACGACCTCGCCCATGCGATTGACCGTGACTAAATCCTTCACCACGGCGCTGTTCGGGACCAGCCCGATTTGTACGAAGACGCCGTCGAGAGCGACCTCGTGCTCCTTCTCGCTCGGCCGATCCTGGTAGCGGAGGGCAGTCACCGTTTGGCCATTGCCGACCACCTGTGTGGTGCGGGCATTGGCAATCACGGCGACGTTCGGCAGCTTGCGCAGGTTGCGAACCAGAACGTCATCCGCCTTCAAGTGCTCGGCGAACTCGACCAGCGTCACGTGCGCGCAGATCCCTGCCAAGTCGATGGCCGCTTCGACGCCCGAGTTGCCGCCGCCGATGACCGCCACGCGCTTGCCCTTGTAGAACGGGCCATCGCAGTGTGGACAGAAGGCGACGCCGCGCCCGAGATACTCCTTTTCGCCGGGAATGCCGAGCTCCCGCCACTTCGCGCCTGTCGCGAGAATGAGCGCGCCGGTGCGCAAGGTTTCGCCGCCTTGAATGCGCAGCTCCTTTTGCGTGCCGTGGTCGACGATCTGCTCCACCTTGCAATGGTCGAGAACGTCGATGGCGTACGCACGCAGGTGCTTGTCCATGTCGGCCGCCAGTTGGCGCCCTTCGGTGTACGGAACTGAAATCAGGTTCTCGATGCCGACCGTCTCTTGCACTTGGCCGCCCAAGCGCTGTGCCACCAGTGCCGTCTTGAGTCCCTTGCGGGCACTGTAGATCGCCGCCGCCGCACCCGCGGGCCCGCCGCCCAGCACGACCACGTCGTAGTCTTTCGCAGGCTGCGCAGTCACCGGGAGCTCATCCCGGCCCAAGGCGCCTTCGAGGGTCTCCAAAAGCTCGGCGAAATTGGCGCGACCGACGTGCAACACCTTGTCACCGCTGACCACCGCCGGAACGCCTTGAATGCCGAGCGCTTCGATCTCTGCCTCCGCCAGCTCGCCGTCAATCAGCGTGTGCTGAAAGTCGGCGTGAATCAGCGCCATCTGATTGAGCGCCTGAACCACGTCCGGACAATTCGTGCAGCTCAGCGACACATAGGTCCGCAAGCGCACGGGACCCTTCAAGGCGCGTACACGCCGCTCGATACCTTCGTCTGGCAGCTTGCCCTTTCCGTCGGCGTTGAGCAGCGCGATGACCAGCGAGCTGAACTCGTGCCCGCCCGGAATACCGCGGAAACGAATTCCCGTCGGACGACCATCGCGAAGAATATCGAACTCGACCGTCGCGACCTTCTCGGGCAGCTCGACCAGTGCGATGGAGTCTCCGCACGACGCCACGTCAGCGAGCATCTCGCGCAGCTCGGCTTGCTTGCTGTGCTCGCTTTGGTACAGGGCCAGACCCACCGGGGACGAAATCGTCGCGAAGTAGTCCTTGAGTTGATTCTTGAGATCCTGGTCGAGCATAAGCGGCTCCAATCGAAAGCGCTGAGTTGAAAAAAGTGCCGGTCCGGGGTTGGGAGGCTCATCCGGACCGGCGGTCGAGAAACATCTGCTTCGGTGGCGTGGACTAGATCTTGCCGACCAAATCGAGGCCGGGCTTCAAGGTGGCGGCACCGGGCGTCCACTTCGCGGGGCAAACCTCGCCATCGTGAGTGGCCACGAATTGTGCAGCCTGGATCTTACGCACCAATTCGTCGGCGTTTCGACCGATGCCGTTGTCGTGGTACTCGGCGATCTTGATGACGCCTTCGGGATTCACCACGAAGCTTCCGCGATAGGCGAGCCCTTCGGCATCGATGTAGACCCCAAAGGCTCGACTGAGCGCGCCGGTCGGATCCGCGAGCATGGGGAACTTGATCTTCTTGATGGTGTCCGAGGCGTCGTGCCAGGCCTTGTGGACGAAGTGTGTGTCGGTGCTGACCGAGTAGACCTCGACGCCCAGGCTCTTAAGCTTGTCGTACTTGTCGGCCATGTCGCCGAGCTCGGTGGGACACACGAAGGTGAAGTCGGCCGGGTAGAAGAAGAAGACTGCCCATTTGCCCTTCACGTCCGCGCTGGTGACTGTCTTGAACTTGCCATCGTGATAGGCCTGGACATTGAACTCGGGAATCTTGGAATTAATGATGCTTGCCATGGTGGAGGCTCCTTTGTGCTGTGCTCGTAGGATGTCCACCACCCGAAGGCCGTTCCGCCCGGGCTTCGTCGTTTGTCCCTATGGACGTGATAGGCGCAGGCAATCAGCGGTCAGGAAGTGCGCCGAAGCAATCCTTGGTAGACCTTGTGCATGCTCTCTCCCACGCCCGCCAGGGTCTTGGTCAGGGCGGACTCGCGCCGCCAGCAAAGAGCGAGCGTGCGACTCGGCGGATTCGGGGCGAAGGAACGCACGTGCAGCACCTTGTGGCGGTTCTCGACGGGCAACGCGAGGCTCGGCAGCAACGTCACGCCCACGCCCCCCGCCGTCATTTGCACGAGGGTCGCCAGGCTGGTCGCCCGGAAGCCGGCTTCGTCTGCCCCCGAGCGCGAACAGAACGACAGCACCTGCTTGCGAAAGCAGTGACCGTCGTCGAGCAACAGCACCTGCTCGCCGTCGAGATCTTCGGAATGCAACGGCTTGTGCGACGCTGCCAGCGGGTGCCCGGCGGCCGCCGCGAACACGAACGGATCTTGCCCCAACACCACGCTGTCGAGGTCGCCGATCTCGGCCTCCAATGCCAGGACGGCCGCGTCCAGTTCGGCGCGCGCCAAGCGCTGCACGAGCACGTCGGTCTTCTCTTCGGACCACAGCAACGTCAGCTTCGCGTAGCGCTTGCGCAGGGCGGGCGCGACCTCGGGCAACAAATACGGTGCCACCGTCGGGATCACGCCGATGCGCAGCCGGCCGCTGAACGGATCGGCAAACAGACGGGCGGCGTCGAGCAGCGATTCTGTGGATAGGCAAAGCGCACGCGCCTGATCTGCCACCGCCTTGCCCGCCGCGGTGACCACGACGCCGCTGCGGCTTCGTTCGAATAGCTGCACACCCAAGGTGTCTTCCGCCTGCGCCACCTGCGCCGACAGCGACGGCTGCGCTACGTGGCAGCTGGCAGCAGCCTTGCGAAAATTGCGAAGCTCGGCGACCGCAACGATGTACTGCAGTTGCCGGAGCGTGATGGGATAGACGCCAAAGCGCATGCACAGACGATAGCAGGACGCGCATGGCACCAGGAGTCCGGATATTATCGCCCCGACGGCAGGCGCAGGCTGCGCGCGCGCCGGCACATGCGCGGCGAAATGTCGACGCCGATGGCATCCATGCCGAGCGCGTTCGCGACCGCGAGCACAGTGCCGAAGCCGCAGAAGGGATCCACGATGGTGCGGGTGACGGTGTTCTCGAGCACGAAGCGGCAGGCCGACTCGCACGCCGCCGCGCCCATGGCCTTCGCACCGGGCACGAAGCCGGCGTCGGCAAGTACGTCGACAACCGGCTTTCCGGTCGGCGGAATCACGCGACGGGAGAAGCCCAGCAGGTGCGAATAGCTGGCCCTTCCGACGGTGGCGCTGCCAGCTGGAGCTCGGCAGACGATGCGGTGAAAGAGAAGATTCATCTTCGCGCACTCGGCAGCGCACGCGACCAGGTGACCCTTGTCGACCCAAACGCCGGCGTGGCGCACGTCGCTTTGAAAAAAGATCGCGACGCCGTCGTCGGGCACGCTTTCCATCACGCTCGCGGCAGCCTTGCCGAACCACGCGTGCCACTCGTCGAAGCCAAGGCCGGCCAGCTCGGATGAATCGGGCAGCGACGTGATCACGCTGGCGCCGACGAGAGGCCGCTGCTCGGCCAGCCAAACCAGCGCGTCCCCTTGGAAAACGATGCGCGTGGGGTCGCCGTCGGATGATTTCATGGCTTTCGGCGTGGTCATAAGGCGAATCTAGTTCCAACGCAGGTTCGTTGCTTGCCTGGGACGTCCACCAGGACGAATAAGCCCTGGGGCATCCATTGCCGTTTCTCGACGGCGGGGTAAAGTTCAATTTTTGGGAGGAGGAATCCGATGCCTGGACCGTCGCTGGAAGTACGGAGGAAGATCGTCGACTTTGCTCAAGGTTGCGTTGGGCAGGTGGACTTTTCGGCGCGCGACTTCGACGGACGTCCGATTGGAGTCGATCTGATCAAGAGCATGTTCGAAGCCGCTACCGGCTTGGTCCTACAGGACAAAGACTTCAAGAAGCCAGGCACGAAGGACGAGTGGACGTGGCGTCCCAAGGCGAAGGATTGGTGCGGAATCTTCGTCGTCTACTGCTACGTCAGCAACGGATTGGACGGTATCAGCTGGAACCTCGCTACGGGCAAGCCGAAGGGAGATATCAAGTTGTCCAAGTGGTCCAAGGACTGGAAGTCGCAAATGCAGCTCGCCGATATGGGGGTCGTTCGTACGGCCAGCCATCATTTCTTGATCGCCAGCGTGCCCTCGACAACCGAATCCCGGTTTTCATCGGTGGACGGAAATCAGGAGTGGGGCAGCATCAAGAACAAGAATCCAGACAAATATGTCTCGGGCACACACGGCTTCGGGATCGACAATTTCAGCTACTACCAGCTGGTCTAGTGGGCTCGGGATTTCCGCTCAGCTCAGCGTAAAGGGATAGCTCAGGATTTGGCTCGTGCCGGCGGCGGGGAAGCGGATGCCGCCGACCACACTCTTGATGCAGCCGTAAAGGCCGTTCTGTTGCAGGATGGCCGGCGCCTCGACGCGCACGCCGCGCACGGTGCCGGCGCGCTGGATGCGGAACTTCACGGTCACGCGGCCGGGGACGTAGGTCTCGGGGTCGGGTCGCGCCTTGCTGATGCATTCGAGGATGTCGGCTTCGCGGGCGCGAAAGCGCTCGTCGATCTGATCTTGCGAAAGCTCGGGCAGCTCCTTGTCATTCGACATATCCAGGCGAAGGATATCCGGCCTGGAAAGATCTTCGCCCTGCGCGACGGTGTGCAAGTCGGCGGCGGACAAGCGCACCGGCTCGTCGGCCACGGCAGGGCTCTCGGCGGAGCCGCGCGCCACGCGCATCGCGCCCCGGTTGCGCTTGCGCGGCTTTTTCGTGACCACGGGCGGGCCCGCGTCCGTGGCGGAGACCGTGGCTGGCGCCGGTGCGTGCAGGCGCTGCCAGTAGAAGTAGCCGCCGACCGCCAGACCGGCCACGACGAGTCCGAGGAAAAAGCCCTTCATCGCGGCTGAGCCTACAACGAAAAGTGCGGCAAACACGACGCAGGCGACTACGACGTTCGCGCCCGGTAATTCGCCCGATGTTGGATGGTCAGCCGCCGGAAAGGCTGCGTTCGATGAGTGCCCAAATCTGGCGGTGCAGGAATAGGTAGCCAATGGCGCTCGCCGCCAGAAAGGGACCGAAGGGAACTTCGCTGCGCCTTAGGGAGGGCGGTTGCTCGACGGTCCCGTCGGCCTCGGCCGCGGGTGGGTTCGTCTCGTTGGTGATCCGCTTTCGTCGCTGCAGCAGCAGCACCGGAATGCTGACCAAGATGCCCACGAACGAGGACGCGAAAACAATCGGTGGCAGCGCTTTCCAACCCAGCAGCGCGCCCATCACTGCGAGCAGCTTGCCGTCGCCCAGACCCAATCCCTCGCGTCCGGTCGTGTAGTAGTAGGCGTCCGCGATGATGCGAATGAGCAGATAGCCGGCTACGGCGCCGATGGCCCGCTCGCTCCAGGCGACGTCGCCGGTGGCGAAGCCGCCGAGAAAAAACACCGCGATCGACGGCAGCGTGATTTTGTCGGGCAGCCGTTTGGTGTCGAGGTCGATGAAGGTCAGCACGACCATGACGGCGCAAAACGCGAAGTAGACCGCGTAGCGCGCCACTCGCACGCCGAGCGGAAGCGGCTCGCCGTCGAGCGCGAAGGCCCACGCCACGAAAAGCGAGAGCGCGCCGGTGATGGCTTCGACCAGGGCATGGCGAGCCGAGAATTTGGCGCCGCAATGACGACAGCGACCGCGCAGCAGCAGGTACGAAAGGATGGGAATGTTGTCGCGAGGGCGCACCGGGTTGCCGCACGCAAAACAGTGCGACGGCGGTCGCACGATCGACATGCCGCGGGGGATGCGCGCGATGCAAACGTTGAGAAAGCTGCCCCAAAGCGCGCCGAACGCGGCGGCGCCGACCAGCAGCGGTGCGCGTAGGCTCAGAAGGTATTCGCCAAGGGCCGGGTTCACCGGTAAACGGTAGCATTTTGGTGGTAGATTTCGCGGCCTCTTGATGCTCATTTTCCGCGCGTTCGTGCTCGCCAGCCTGCTTTCGGCAGCTTTCGGCGGCTGTGCTTCCAAGAAATCCGGGGCCGTGCAAAGCCCGCTTGAAACCCTCGACGCCGTGCTGGCGCCGGAGGCGGTCGCGGCGACCTTGCGCCGAGCGGGCGGCGGGCATTTTCACTCGACGGCGCTCTTGCGGGTCGAGGCGAGCCGCAAAGCGGATCCGGCTGAAGGCAAGCTGGCGTCGCCGCCGGCGATCACGACCACCACGGATCTGTGGCTGGACCGACAGGGCAACTTTCGCTTGCTGGAAATGAACGATCAAGACGGTGGCCGCGAAATCGTGCGGGTCGGGCGCGACATCGCGGTGGCGCTTCGCTACGGCAAGCTCGTCAAGCGAATGGCCGAGGACGCTGAAAGCGCGCGCTTCCTGGCCGAGGCAACGGGTGCGCCGCGAACCGCCTGGGAAATCGTGCGCCGGCAGGTCGAGGTCAAGGGCTCGGACGGTCGCTACGAGCTCGCGCTTGGTCCGCGGCTGGCGGAGTTGCCGGCGGGTTTTTCTCCGGGCGGCGATTTGCAAAAATGGCGCGACAGCATCGACGTGAAATCGCTCGCCGGCAGCGTCGGCCTCAGCGGAGGGACGGAGCGCGTCCTTGGGACGATCGCATGCAAGGCGACCTTTCGCGCTACTCGCGACGCCCTTCCGCGCGACGCCGTTCCTATCGACGGCGAAGTTGCGGTCTCGGCGACCATCGACCAGATCGGCAGGGTGCCCGACGTGACCATGCCCGACGCAGAAACGTTGCACGTGCGCCAGCGGACCATTTTGGAAGAGAAAGCTCTGCTGGGCGGCATCCGGAGCTCGGTGTCGCTGCCTCCGCCAGCCAAGAAAAAGGCGGGGCCATGAAACGCGACGAAGGCGTGACCGAAGTTCACGCCGAGCCCGTCCTGCCCAGCGCACCTGACAAGGTGGAGCACCTTTCGCAACATCGCGGCCTCATCATTCACCGTGCGCTCCTGGTAGCGGCGATCCAGGGATTCTTTCCGCTTCCCATCGCCGACGACCGCTTGGCGAGTCGCGTGCGCGCCGGGCTGTACGTCAAATTAGCCAGAGGTCGTCAGGTGGATCTGCCGCCTGCTTCGGCGGCGGTGTTGGCGAGTCCCGCAGGCCTCGGTACTGCAGCCAAGCTGACATTTGCGGCGGCTGCGGCCGTGGTGGCCAAGTTCGCCGGGCGCAAATTTCTGGCCTTGCTGGCGGCCGGGCGGAGCGCCGAGGAAATGGCGCGTACGTACGCTAGCGCCACGCTTTTCGATCACTACTGTGCCAAGCTGCACATCGGTGGCGCCATCACGACGGCCGACGCCGAGCGCCTGCGCGCGTGTCTTGCCGCCTGCGTCCGCGAGGGATCTTCGGGGCCCGCGCGCGCGGCTTTTACCGAGGGCAGTCGCATTCTCGGGCGCTCGCTTCTCGAAGCTCCGCGCTGGCTATCGCGGCGCATGGCTGCGCTCGGCGAGCGCTTCGTGCGAAGCGGTGGCAATCCCGATGTTCTGGACGCGTTTCCCGACGAGACCAAGGACGAGATGGCGTGGATCGACCGAGCCGCGCGTGCCGTGGAAGATGCGATCGCTCGTGCCGGCACCGAGCAGCAGGTACGCATGGTGTCGGCGTTCGAAGAAAGCTGGCGAAATAGCGCCGGCGGCAGCGCGTGACCCAATTGAATCGAATGATCCTTGATTGAGGACCGCGCCCGGCTTTGGTAGCATTAGCCCTACGTGACCAAAAAGAAGCCTTCGCAGAGCAACAGACGTCGTCCAACCAGTAAACCCGCCGCGGCCAAGAAGAAAACCGGTGGCCCAAGCCGAACTGCTCGGGCGGACAAGGCGAAGAGCAAGGTCAAGGTCAAGCGACCACCGTCGGCCGCGCTGTCCGACGTGCGCCCCGTGGACGAGAAGAACCGTCGCGATTCCCTGGCCAACGCGAAGACCGCAATCGCCGCAGCCCTCGACAAGAAAGCCATCGAGCCGGTGCTGATCGACGTCTGCGGTCGGGCCAGCTACGCCGATTTCATCGCCGTGGTCAGCGGACGAAGCGACCGCCAAGTCGATGCCATCGCCGACGGCGTGTGCCTGGCCATGGCCGAGCACGGCCGCCGTCCGCTCGGGCGCGAGGGCGCGCGCAACGGACGCTGGGTGCTCATCGATTTCGGCGACGTGGTCATGCACGTTTTCTACCACCCGCTGCGCGAGGTCTTCGACATCGAGAGCCTGTGGATCGATGCCCCGCGCGTGAAGCTGAACGTTCCGGCCGAGGCGCGGGCCGATGCCGGCTCCGGCCGCGAATCTGGCTCTTGAAGCTTCTCGTTCGCGCGGTCGGCAAGCTGCGCGACCGCCGGCTCGAATCGCTGTGCGAGGAGTATTGCAGCCGCGTGCGCCGTCACCTGCCGGTAGAAATCGGCGAGGTGGACGACGACGCCGGCCTTCTGCGGGGTCTGCCGGCAGGCACGGAAATCGTCGCTCTCGAACCGGGCGGCGATGCGTGGACGACGGCCGAATTCACCAAGTACGTCGAAAAGCGCATGGTGGCTGGCACGCGCGCCATCGCTTTTCTCATCGGTGGCGCCGACGGCCTTTCGCCCGAAACCGTCAAGCACGCGAATCGTCGCTTGTCCCTGTCGCCGCTCACCTTGCCTCATCGCTTGGCGCGCCTGCTCCTGTGCGAACAGATCTACCGCGCCATCTCCATCATTCGCGGCGAGCCCTACAACCGCTAAGCTAAACCTCCATGAGCATCGGCAAACGACTTTTCAATTTGGCGCGCTCCGAGCTGAATTCGCTGCTCGACCGCGCTGCCGAGGCAGAGAAATTCACGGGAGCCGATCCCGACGAGGACCTGTACCGGCGCTACAGCCTCGACGAGCTTTCCGACGTCGAGCTGGAAGCCGAGATCGAGCGACGCCACCGCGCCCGCCAGGCCAAGGCATCCCAGGCGTCGCAGACTGGAAGGCCGAAGCCTGCAGCGGGCAACGCGCGCACCTCGGCGCCGCCGCCGGCCGCCAGATCCGCGCCCGACGAAGAATTGCGCCGCGCCTATGCGGCCATGGAGCTGCCTGTCGACGCCGATTTTCAGGCGGTGCGCACCTCGTATCGCGCGCTCATGCGCAAGTACCACCCGGACCGTCACGCCGGATCGCCCGACAAGCAGAAGGCAGCCACCGAGGTGGCGCAGAAGCTGACGGCCGCCTACAAGCTCATCGAAAAGCGGTCGCGCAAGTAATAGGACTGCGCGGAGTCGGTCGGCCGTTGGGACCTCCGTGGCTTAGCTTACGGCGCTCTCGTGAGCTGCTTCCGAATCGGCACGGCGACAAGATCGGGGAGGTCGTGGGCCATCCCGTGGTCGCCGCCGGGAATGCAGGCGAGCGTCGCGCCGCGAATGTGCTCGGCGAGGAAGCTGGCGATACGTTGATTGCATAGCGGATCCTGGTCGCCGTAGAGGACCAAGGTCGGCGCGCAAATCGCGGACAAGCGCGCGCTCAGATCGGTTCGGTCCACCACGAACCAATCCGGGACCTGGGGATATTCGGCACTGTATTCCGGACGCCAATCCGGGGCGCCGAGTGAGCCAACGTCGATCCCACCCGAGGTCGCGCACAGGACCAGGCTGCGAACGCGACCGGGGTGCGCGAGCGCCAGCGCCGTGGCCACCACGCCTCCCATGGACTGCGCCACGAGATCCACCGGCCCAGGCGGTAGGCGATCCACCGTCCAGCGCACCAGATCCGCCACGCTTCGAACGGCGCCATCCGCCGGCTCGTCGCCGAACCCTGGCCAGCCGAGCAGCGTCGCCGGCGCTAGATCCGCCAAACGCTCCGCCACCGGCCGCCAAAAGCTGCGCAATCCGCTCGCGCCGGGGAGATACACGATGGCCGTCATGGCTGGGAATCTATTCGGGACGCGCTTGGTGGGCTAGGGGGCGTCGAAAATGAGAAGTCGCGGTAACGGGCTGATGCGTGCGGCATCGTAGACCCATCGGCGGCCATTTCGCGGCCGGTGCGTCTGCGTACGGAAGGAACGCTCGCAGGGGGCGACCCGCCCGTCCGCAATCCATCACTTACGGATACCTACGGAGGGATCGATGAAGAAAGTTGCATTCGCATTGGGAATGTTGGTCGCGTTGGCAGCGGGCTCGGCTCGCGCTCAGGAGTACGGGCTGGCGGGCTGTGGTTTGGGCTCGATGCTGTTCCAGAAGGACAACACCGTATGGAAGCAAATCCTGGCCGCGACGACCAATGGAACCTTCGGTAACCAGACCTTTGCCATCACCTCGGGCACGTCGAATTGCACGCAAGGTGGCGTGATGAAGGCCGAGCGTGAGCAGGCAGCCTTCGCCGAGGTCAACTTCCAGGACGTCAAAGCCAACATGGCAGCTGGCGGCGGAGAGTTTCTCTCCTCGTTTGCCACTCTGCTTGGCTGTGAAGAGTCGAGCAAGCAGGCGCTTGCGCACATGACGCAAGAAAAGTTCGAGACGCTGGTGCCGAGCACCTCGACCACGCCCGTCCAGATGTTGGTAGCCATTAAGCAGCAAATCAAGGCGTCGCCCACCTTGTCTCTCACGTGTACCGACGAGCGAGCCATCGCTCGCGCCGAAGGCAAGCCCCTGACCGTGGCCAAGCGCTAATTGTCGCAGGCGCTTAGCACAGGCCTTCGTTCGTCCCGGATTTTCCGCTCGGAGATCCGGGACGTTTTTTTTCGCGGGTTGCGGCTGCTCGCCGTTTGCGCGGTCATGGGTCCATTCGGCCCTTTCATTCCAGCGTCGGCGCACGCCGAGGGCGACTACCTGCAAACGCTTCTGGCGCGAGCGCAGACGCGCGGTTTGGCCCGCAGCCGTACCTGGCAGGTCCTCTTGCACTACCACCCGTCTCTTTTCGGCGGATGGAGCAGCAGCGCGGATGGCGATGGTTTCTTTCTGGCCGGACGCAAGGGCGCGCACGATCCCGAAGCCGAGCTCGGCGCCACGCTCACCGCCTTCGCCGCACCGGCGAGCCAAGCGGCGCCGCTCGACGAGGCCGGCCAGCACCCGCAATGCCGCTTTCCCGCGCGCTGGGCCTGGCTCAAGCGCGAGCTCGCCATCGATACCAATCGTTTGCCCGAGCAGCCCTGTCCGTTGTTCGCGACTTGGCGGCAGGGCATCGCGCCCGAGAAGGTCGCCATCATCTACTCGTCGGCCTACATCAACAGCCCCGCGTCGATGTACGGACACACCTTCCTGCGCCTGTCGCGCAAGACCGGTGAAGGCAACAAGCTCATCGACTACATCGTCAATTTCGCCGCCGACTCGACTACCACCAACGGCATCGTCTATGCGCTGTGGGGACTGTTCGGAGGCTTCGAGGGCCGCTTCTACGTGATGCCCTACTACGTGAAGATTCAGGAGTACTCGAACATCGAAAGCCGCGACCTGTGGGAGTACGAGCTTGCCTTCCGCCCCGACGAGGCCGAGCGGCTCGTCGAGCACACGTGGGAGACCCGCAGCACCCACTTCAACTACTACTTCATGACCGAGAATTGCTCGTACTTCCTGCTCGAGCTGCTGGAGGCCGCGCGGCCCGACTTGCATCTGTCCGAGACCTTCCACGGTGCGGTGATCCCCACCGAGACCCTGCGTGCCATGCTGAGGGTGCAAGGCTTGCTTCGCGATCGTACGGTCCGGCCCTCTCTGCGTGTGCAGCTGCTCGCGCGCAAGTCCAGTCTCAGCCGCGTCGAAGCTCGCGTCGCCGAAGCCCTGGTCGGCGAAGACGAACAGCAGGGCAAGAACAGCAAAGATAGCATGGCCGGCTGGCCCCAAGAGCAGCAGGCGCGCACCATCGATGCCGCGTACGCTCTGCTGCGTTTCCGCGAAGGTCTCCATAAGGATCCCTCGCCTGTCTTCTTGAGCAAGGAACGCCAGCTCTTGATCTTGCGCGGGCGCACCGGCGTTCCGCCCATCGATGACCAGGTCCAGCCGGCCAGCGACGCGCCGGAGACCGGGCATCGCTCGTTGCGCGTCGGCGTCTCCGGTGGCGTCGCCGGCAGCCTTGGCAGCGCCCCATCAGTGGCAGCCAGCTTCGAAGAGCTCTCGCTCCGCCTGGCGCTGCACGACTTTCTCGATCCGCCGCGCGGCTACCTCGACGATGCCGAGCTGGAGATGCTGCAGCTCCGCCTGCGCTTCTACAACCGAACGCACGAGATTTTCCCTGAGCGCCTCGACCTGCTCGACATTCTGTCCGTCTCGGGCTTCGATCGCTGGATCCCCAAGACGGCGTGGACGGTGCGCGCCTTCGGGGCCGAGGCCCACAACCTCGGCTGCGCGGGGCTCGCTTGCAGCTACGCCGCCCTGCAAACCGGCGGAGGCATCGCCTTGCGCACCGGGCACCCCTTCTTGTTCTACCTGCTCACCTCCGCCGACCTGGGAGCCGGGGAGCCCTTCGACAAGGGCTACCGCATCGGTCTTGGTGGCCTGGCCGGCTGCGTGCTCAGGCTCGGCAACGTCAGCCAGCTCAAAGCCGAAGGCCGCTACATCTACTACTTTCTCGGCGACACCCGGCGTGCGCCCTTGCTAGACGTCGGCTGGGCGCTCAACCTCGGCCGCTGGGCCGAGATTCGCCTGGTCGCCCAAGCCATCGGCTCGTACACCGAAGGCCGCGCCGAGATCGACGGCTACTTCTGAGAGGCACATGGCTCGCGCGTCGAGACAGTCGAGATTGCGGTGTGTTCGAGTGCTGGAGATCTCATCCGGAACCCACGAGAGGGATGGAGGAGGCGCTACTATTCGTGCATGTCTGTACGCACCGGCATCCTCCTTCTGTCCCTCACCTTCGCCTGTTCCCACGCGCTCAAAGGTGGCAACAAAGACGCAGCCGCGGATGGCCCGGAGAGCAGTGGCGGCAGTGGCGGCCAAAGCGACGGCGGCGTCGGCGGCAGCGCTCCCGCCGGTGGATCGATGGCCGGCTCTGGCGGCAATGCTGGCTCGGGCGGAATCCCTCTCGTCGGAACCGGAGGCTGCTGGTGGAGCAAGTCCCCCGGCGCTGGCGGCATGCAGCCCGGCGATCACGATGGTTGGCCGGATTCGCCCTCGCGCACGCCCGGCGCCGCGGCCGCGCGCACGCGCGTGGACGCCTGGACCGCGATGTCCTCAACCGACGCACCGAGCGGCCCTCGCAGGGATGCAACGGCGGTCTGGACCGGCAAAGAGATGATCGTCTGGGGCGGCGACGACAGTCATCCGGAGGCCACCGGCGGTCGCTACGATCCCGTGACCGATTCGTGGAAGGCGGTCAGTACCTCGGTCGCTCCCAGAGCGCGCAGCGGTCACGTCGCAGTATGGACCGGCAGTGAGATGATCGTCTGGGGCGGCTACGATGGCAGCAGTCATCTCAGCTCGGGTGGTCGCTACGATCCGGTGGCGGACACCTGGACCGCGATGAGCACAACCGCCGCCCCTACGAGCACCAGCAGTCCAAGCGCGGTGTGGACCGGCAGTGAGATAATCGTCTGGGGCGGGATGGACGCAGTGATGAGCGGCCGCTACAGCCCCGCTACCGATACGTGGCGACCGCTGGCCACAGCGGGCGCACCGCTGTCTCAAATTGGCAGCACGGCAGTCTGGACGGGCAGCGAGATGATCGTCTGGGGCGGCTACCTTGCAAACGCGTGCGACTTGGCTCTCGGCGCGATCTACAACCCGACCACGGATTCTTGGCGGCCGATGACCACCGTCGGGGCGCCCCATCCCCGCACCGGTCACGCGGCGGCGTGGACTGGCACGCAAATGATCGTCTGGGGCGGCGACAACTTGTCGACCAACGCCGGCAGCTACGATCCTGTTCGTGACACTTGGTACGCGCTTTCCGAGGTAGATGCTCCATCGCCGCGAAGCAATCCTCTCGCCTTTTTCCTGCCCGACCTCGATGCCGCGGGAGCTGGGCGCATGATCGTCTGGGGCGGAGGCTACGACTACACCACCGTCACGGGCGGCATCTACGACTTTGTGCCCGATCGCTGGCAGGTCGTAGCCCCCTACCCGAACGTCGACAGCGCGGCCCTAAACCAGTCATCGCGGACCGTCGTGTGGACGGGCAGCGAGCTTTTGGTATGGGACGCCGCCACTGGCGTCGGGGCAAGGTATCGGCCGTAGGCGATGCCCAGCCGCTGTCTTCACGCCGGCATCGGCGTCGCAAACTGTCCCCTCGGAAAGTCTACCTCCGCCCGCGTGGCTCAGACAGGGGCTTCACTATCGCGTCGACGAATGCGACCTCTAATTCGTGTACATTTCCCGCATGGCGACCTTTGACCTTGCTTCGCTTCTTTGTCCGGACCTGGCGGATGTCGCCGCCTATGTGCCGGATCTGCGCCCCTACGAGATCCGCTTGGACGCGAATGAGGCACCCTCGCTCCTCCCGGCTGGCGTGCTCGCGCAGCTGGCGCAAGCGGCGGGCGAGATCGCTTGGGAACGCTACCCCGATCCGACGGCGCGCGCATTGCGGACTGCAATTGCGGCGCACATGGGCGTGACCACGGACGAGATCGTCGTCGGGGCAGGGTCGGATGAGCTCATCGCTTTGCTGCTCACGGCCCTGTCACGGCCGCGTGGGAATGGGCCTGCGACCGTGCTCACGACCAGCCCGACCTTCGTCATGTACCGGCAGAATGCGCGCGTACGCGGGCAACGGGTCGTCGAAGTCGCGCTCGATGACGACTGGGATCTCCCCGTCGCGGCGCTCGACCAGGCCATCGACGAGTCGAAGCCGAACGTGGTCTTCATCGCCAGCCCGAACAACCCGACCGGGACGCTGGCCGATGCACGGCGACTCGAACACGTCATCGAGCGCGCCACAGACGCCCTGGTCGTCATCGACGAGGCGTACGTCGACTACGCCGCTCGCGATCACCTCGACCTTTACCGTCGATATGCCAACGTCGCTATTCTGCGAACGCTTTCCAAGGTGGGGTTTGCGGCTCTGCGGGTAGGCTACCTCGTGGCGCGCCCCGAGCTCGCGGTTGCCATCGACAAGGCGCGTTCGCCTTACAATCTGCCCGCGGTGTCGCAGCGCTTGGCGACCTTGGTGCTGACCCGGTTTGCGGACGAGGTCGGGGCGACCGTGCGTAAGGCGGTCGCGGAGCGCGAACGCATGGCCGCCGCGCTTGTCGAGCTACGTGTTGGGCTGTCGCGCAGCCAGGCCAATTTCCTGTGGATCCGAACGCCGGTCCCAGCCGACGACGTACACTCCGAGCTCGGTAAGCGCGGCATTCTGGTTCGCAGCTTCCACCTGCAAGGCGGACGACTCAGTCACCAGCTGCGCGTGACGGTAGGCCAGCCGTTCGAGAACGATCGCTTTCTCGCGGCGATGGTAGAAATCCTGCGGCGGTGACCCTCATCCCGCTTCGTGGGTACCTGGCACCCGACGTCCGGAAACATCACGTACAACTGCTCGGGGACGACCCAGACGGACCCTGTCGTCGACAACCTGACCTGGGGTGCCGGGGTTGGGGCCGACCTGGTTCAAACCAGCGGAACGTGCGTGTTCAAGGCGAATGTCACCGCCAGCACGGCCTCGGCGCTACCTAGCCAAAGCTGCACCGAAGTCTCGGGCACGGCCACTGTTCTTCTCTCGGTCGCCGCCTACACGTTCTCACTCAGCGCAGACGGCACGACCGCCACGGAGAGCGCGTCGGGCACCGCAACGCTCACCGAGTCAGGGCTGACGGCCACATGTACCTTCTCGGGCCTGGCCAGCTACCAAAAGATCGCCAACTAGCGAGCGTCCGACGGTGACGCCATCGGCTTGCCACCAGGCCGATGGCTTGTGGCGTGGGCAGGTTCTTGGTCCGTAGGCCGTTTCGCCGCGCGCGGTAGGGTTCCCCGTGGACGATGCGCTCTTCTGCTCGTCTGTCGCGCAGGTGTTTGAACATCGTCGCAGCAGTCCCAGCTGACGGCCAGTTCGCACGAGCCCGGTACCGCGTGGCCAGGCGATCCCGGCCACGCGTACGAAAGCGGTCTTACTTCGCCTTGCCTTGATTGGCGACGGCGTTCATGGCGGCGGCGATGGCGGCCTGGTCGCCGAGGTAGTAGTGCTTGATGGGCTTGAGGTCGGCGTCGAGTTCGTAAACCAGCGGAATGCCCGTCGGGATGTTCAGCTCGACGATTTCGCTTTCGGGAATGTTGTCGAGGTACTTCACGAGCGCGCGCAGGCTGTTGCCGTGGGCGGCGATGATCACGCGCTTGCCGGTCTTGATGGTCGGCGCGATGGTCTCGTGCCACATGGGCAAGAAGCGCGCGACGGTGTCCTTCAGACACTCGGTGAGCGGCAGCTCGGTCGGCTTGAGGCCGGCGTAGCGGCGATCTTTGCCGGGGTAGCGCTCGTCGGTCTTTTCGAGGGCGGGCGGGGGGATGTCGTAGCTGCGGCGCCAGACCTTGACCTGCGCTTCGCCGTACTTGGCGGCCGTCTCGGCTTTGTTCAGGCCCTGCAGGGCACCGTAGTGGCGCTCGTTCAGGCGCCAGTCGCGGTGGACCGGGATCCACTGCAAGTCCATGGCGTCGAGCGCGAGCCACAGGGTGCGGATAGCGCGCTTGAGCACCGAGGTGAAGGCGATATCGAAATCGAACTTCTCGGCCTTGAGCAGCTGGCCGGCCGCTTTCGCTTCTCCCAGGCCCTTCTCGGACAGGTCACAGTCGTACCAACCCGTGAAGCGATTCTCGCGGTTCCATTCACTTTCGCCGTGCCGAAGCAGCACCACTTTGTACATGTCTTTCTCCTTCGATGGCCGCCGTGCAGGCCATCAGGCGAAAGCCAGCCGGCCGTCACGCGGTAGGGTCCCTATGCGTTGCGGGGCGTACTTCTAGCATGCCTGCATGGGCGGATGCGCCTGCCAACGTGCGAATGCCATCCGGCCATTCCTCGATGTGCAGGAAGAGATCGCCCGCGGCATGGTAGCGCCACACGGTGCAGGTGGCGGAGTCGACGTTCGGCGCAGTCACGGTGGCGCGGCCCGAGAACGCCAGCAGGTAGCTTTCGCCGCGATGGTAGATGGTGGCGGGCGGCGGCACGGTGATGTCCAGGTTGGCGACGATGCTCAGAACCGGGATCCGGTCCAGCACGTCGCGCGGCTGGATTTCCACGAATCGGAGCCGCCCATCGGACGATTTCATGCGCACCAAGTGGAAGCTGCGGTCGGGAAGCGCATAGGCGAAGACTTGGTCGACGAGGTAGTCGACGCCTTGGTATCCGATGGTGTCACCCGGACGGACTTTTATACTCACGCCAAAAGTATGGCGTCGCGGCCCCGGCCTTGACAACCTCTGCTTCCGCCGCTAGGCAAAGTGCCGCGTGAAGATAGAGCTCATCCGCATCCTCGACCCTGACGGCCAGGTCTGTCGTCCCGAGCTGGAACCCAGCGTTCCGCCTGCGGAGCTGCGTCGCATGTGCCAGGCGATGATCGAGTCGAGCCTACTCGACGAGCGCCTGCTGCGTTTTCAGCGTCAGGGCCGCATCGGCTTCTACCTGACCGCATGGGGCGAAGAGGCGACGCTCATCGGGCCGACCTGGGCGTTGCGTCCCTCCGACTGGATCTTTTCCTGTTACCGCGAGCAGGCCGCGGCACTGTTTCGCGGCTATTCGCTGCGCACCATGCTGTGCCAACTGCACGGGAACGCCGAAGATCCCGTCAAAGGTCGCCAACTGCCGGCCCACCACAGCGTGCGCGACCTCAACTTCGTCAGCGTCAGCTCCGTCGTCGGGACGCAAATCCCGCACGCCGTCGGCATGGCCATGGCTGCCAAGATCATGGGGCGCGAAGACGTCAGCCTGGTCTATTTCGGCGACGGCGCGACCTCGACAGGCGACTTCCACGTCTCCTGTAACCTGGCACAAGTCAAGAAGGCGCCCTGCTTGTTCCTTTTGCGAAACAACGGATGGGCCATCTCGACGCCGCGAGCGATTCAGACGGCCTCGGCGACCCTCGCACAAAAGGGCATCGCCTACGGCATGAAGAGCGTCCTCGTCGATGGCAACGACGTGCTCGCGCTGATTTCCGTGACCGCCGAAGCAGCGGCGCGCGCGCGGGCGGGCGAGGGTCCCACGCTGATCGAGGCGCTGACCTACCGGCGGGGCGCGCACACCTCGTCCGACGACCCGACGGTGTACCGCGATCCGGACGAGCCCAAAGAGTGGGAAGCGAGCGATCCGATTCGCCGTTTTCGCGCCTACTGCCAGGCGAAGGGGGTGTGGAGCGCCGAGGACGAATCGGAGCTGCGCAAGGATTTCGATGCGCGCTTTGCCGCCCTGGTGCACGAGGTGGAAGCCGTTCCGTCGCGGCCGCCGCTGGCCTCGCTGTTCGACGACGTGTACGGCGAGAGGCCCTGGCACATCGAGGAGCAAGCGCGCGAGCTCGAGCGTCGGGCTAGGCCCGATCCGTCTTCGTCCTCCTCCCGCCGGGGCTGATCCTCGCCGCCGCGTGGGAACGGACACCGCCGTGGCTTTCGTCGAGGGCGCCGCGACATTCTACCGACGAACCTGATAGTATCGTCCTTCGTCCAACCTTTGCTCAGCGAGGGCCCATGAAGAGGGATTCGAGCACGACGGGTTCACGTTCTTCCGATCACGAAAAGAGCACGGCTGATAAGCTCAAGATTGCTCTCAAGAAGGCTCTTGCGGAACCCTCGGACACCGAGGCGTGGAACCAAATCGAGGCGCTGGCTGCCGAGCTGCAGCGCCCCGATGACGTCGCTGCGGCTTATCGGAAAGTTCTGGTCGCCGGTGCTTCGCCCGAGCTGATCACGAGCGTCGGACAACGCGCGCTGCGTTTTCTCGAAGAATGGTACGCAGGCGAGACCGCCGTCGTCGTCGAGTTTCTCGAGACCATCTTGCAGCTCGATCCCGGCGCGGACTGGGCTCTCGAACGCCTGACCATTCTTCGCTCGGTCAATCAGCAGTGGGACGAATTGCTGACTGCATACGATGGCGCTCTGCAAGGCATCTCCGACGGACCGCGCCGCCGCCGCCTGCTGCAGGACGCGGCGAGCGTGGCACGCGATTCGGGCAACATTGCGCGGGCGGCCAGCTATTTGCGCACCTTGTTCGAGGCGGCTCCCGGCATCGTCGAGGTCTCGGCCGAGCTCGAGCATCTCCTGGAAAAGCTCGGCGACTACGCCACGCTCGCGTCGGTGCTCACCACGCGGCTCGCGGTCGTCTCCGGCCATGACGCCAACGAGGTCCGCCAGCATCTGGCCGCTCTCTACCTCGACCATCTGCAAAAGCCCGACAAGGCGCTGGACGAAATCGAGCGGATCCTGCAGCAGCCGGCTCTGGTCGAAGATGTCGTTCCCTGCGCGCTGGCCGAGCGCGTGCTTGCCGATGCCGGTGCCGACCCTGCCGTTCGTCGACGCGCGCTTGGCATCCTGCGCTCGCGGCACACGCAGCAGCGTCGCTTGGACCGTGTGGTCGCGGCACTGCGGGTGGCGCTGACCTTCGCCACGCGCGAGGAGACACGCGCCCTCATCCATGAAGCTGCCGATACGCTGGAACGCCAAGGCGATTTGGCGGCGGCACGCGAGCATTTGGTCGACTTGGTTGCGTTTCAACCAGACGAAGCGGCGACCCGGGCGCGGCTCAAATATTTGGCCGAGGTAACGGCCAGTCCGGCGGCGTACGTGCGTGGCCTTTCGGCGGCGGCCGACGTTACCAAGAACGCGCCCCTGCAGGTGGCACTGTGGCTGGAAGCCGCGCAAATCGAAGAAGCACGTCCGGAGGGAGCCTCGCAAGCGGTCGCGCTTTTCCGCAAGATTTTGGCTAGCAACGCGGCCACCACCGAACAGGTGCTTTTGTGCCTGCGCAAGCTTGCGGCCTTGCTTGGCCCCGATGCTGACGAGCGACTCGACATTCTCGAACAGCAGGCGAAGCTCGAAAGCCCGAGCGTGCGGCGGGCGCTCTTGGGCGAAGCCGCCGACGTCGCGCGCGCGCGCGGCCAGATCGATCGCGCACTTGGCTCGTGGAACGAGCGGCTCGCTGCGGATCCGAGCGATCGCAAGGCACTGGCGAAAACCATCGAGATCTTGGAAGGCGCCGAGCGCTGGCAAGATCTGGTCGTCGCCTTGCGCCGGCGGGCAAGCGCCGATGTGCCGTGGATTCAGCGACGCGCGGATCTCATGCGCGTGGCCGAGCTGGAGCGCGACAAGCTGCACGACGAGGCCAAAGCGATCGCGGCGCTGTCGGAAATCCTGGCCAGCGCAGCCAGCGACGCCGACGCCGTCGCGGCCATCTTGAACCTGTTCGCGACCGCGGGCCGTTTTCAGGATCTGCTGAATCTGGGGACGCGCGTCGGACACGAGACGCAGATCCAGCTGGTAGCGCTGTTCGTTCGCTTGGGCGACGCATGCCGCTCGCAGCTTGGCGATGCGCGAGGCGCGGCTGCATGGTACGGCCGTGCCCTGGCGATCGATCCGCGCGCCCCTGGCCTGCGCGATGCCTTGCTCGCCCTCGTGGAAGACGACGGTGCCCGGGCCACGGCGGTCGAAGGCATCGTGCGCGCGTCTGCCACCACCGACGATTGGCAAGCGCTGCTTGCGGTACTCCCGCATCGTCTCGCCTCGGTCGCGAGCGATGGCGAGCGCGTGAGCGTGTATCGCGAAGCGGCGGCTTTTGAAGAAAAGCGTGCCCAGAACGCTGGTCGGGCACTTGCGCATGACATCGAGATTCTCCAGCTGCGGCCCGACGACGTGCAGGCGGAATCCGACATCGTGCGCTTGGCGACGGCCACCGGTGACTTCGCGGCGGCCGCCAAAGCCATCGAGCAAGCCAGCGCGACGGCAGGAGCGGCACGCAAAAACCAACTCTTGTTGCTGGCCAGCCGCCTGTTCGACGAGAACGTGGGCGACAAGGTGGCGGCTCTCGCGGCGGCGCAGAAGGCGGCCGAGGCGACGCCCGCGGATCGTTCCGCGCGGCTTCGGGTCATCCGCTTGGCCAGCGTGCTAGGTGCATGGCAAGTTGCCGTCGGCGCTGCCTTCGAGGAGCCGTTCGACGGCAGCGCGCTCGTCGGCGAGTTTTTGCCGGCGATGGAAAGGGCGGCGCGCGAGTCGCCCGAGGCAGGCGAAAGCTTGCGCGAGCTCGGCACCATGGTCTCCGCCGCGGCAGCGTTGCGTCGCGATCTTGGCGGCACAGCCGCTCGCAGCATCGAGGAGCGCATTGCCGACTACGCGGTTCCGGCGGACAAGGCCGAAGCCTGGCGCGAAAAGGCGCTGGTGCGAGCACGCGACTATGAGCCGTCGTCGGTGCCAACCTTGCGCGCGCTGGCGGACGCTCAGCGCAGCCGCGGCGGCAAGCCGTTTTGCGAGACCTTGCTGCAAATCGCGGCTTTGGTGCCAAGCGAGCTCGAAAGCTTGGTGCGAGCACTCGACGTGGCCGAGCAGCAGAACGAGCCGGCTTTGCTGCGCAACGTGCTTGCGTTGCTCTTCGATCGAGCGGCGGGACTTCTGCGGATGGGGCAAGCCGCTGGCAAGCCCAGCGCCGCCGACTGTCTCATTCGTGCAGCTCGGGGCTTGTCGGTCCAACTTGGAACCAGCCCAGACAAGGCCGACAAAGCCGACAAGGCCGACAAATCCGGCAAGGCCGACGTCCATCGCGCCATCGACTATTTGCTCGAAGCCAGCCGCTTGCCCATCGCGGTCGACGCCGCGCAGGCGTTGCGTGCCCGCGCCGGCGAGCTGGCCATGCAGGTCGACAAGAAACTCGCTCGTGAGCTGCTTCGCCAGGCCGTCGACGAGAACGCCAAGAATGGCGACGCCGTCAAGGCGCTGGGCAAGCTCTACGAAGAGGCGGACCTGCCGGGCGATCTGTTGGCCTTGCGCCGACGCGAGCTCGACCTCGGCGGCACGACCGATGAGCGTTTGGCGTTGCGCCTCGACATTGCCCGCTTGGGCGAAATCGTCGAGAGCCGCACCGGTCGCTTCGAGACGCTGCTTGCCAACCTGGACGAGTGTCCCGGCCATCCGGCCACGCTGCAAGCGCTTGGGCAGCTTTTGCGCTCGCGAGCGCGTTTTGCCGAGCTGGCCGACATACTCGCCGGGCAAGCGCGCAAGCTGGAAGAGCAAGGCGATGCGCTGCCCGCGGCCGAGCGGTGGCGCGAGGCCGCGCTGCTTTTCGAAGAGCAACTCCGCGATCCGGCGCGCGCCATCAGCGCGTACGAGAAAGTCGCGCAGCTTTCCGCCGAGGTGGCGGCCATGGATGCGCTCGCGCGGCTTTACGAAGCTGCGGGCGAGCCGCTCACGGCGGCGACTTGGCTTGAACAGCGCATGTCGACGGGCGCTCCGGCCGACAAGCGGGAATCCGTCATCAAGCTCGCGCAGACCTATCTCGACGGCGGTCAGCGCCACCGGGCCGTGGCTGCGCTGGAACGGGCGCTTGGCGAAGATCCCGAAGGGGATTTGCTGTGGACGATGCTGGCACGCCTGCACCGCGAGGCTGGCCATCACGAGGCGCTGTTGCGCGTGCTTGTCGCGCATTCCATTCACACGCAAGACGCGCAGCAGTTGCTCGCCTGCGCGCACGAGGCGCTGGCACTTTGTCACAACAAGCTGGCCGGGTTAGCCCAAGCCGTACCCGTGTTCGAGCGGGCGGCGGCGCTGGTGCCGGAAGAGCGCACCTTGCGGCTGGCGCTCGCCGATGGTCTGCGCATGTCCGGTCGCCTGCCGGAAGCGCGTACGGTGCTGGAAGGGCTGCTGCAAGAATACGGGCGGCGCCAGTCGCGCGAACGGGCCGGCTTGCATTTGCAGATCGCGATGGTGGCGCGCGCCGAGAAAGATCCCGAGCTCGCTGCCAAGCACCTCGACCAAGCCGCTGCCGTTCTGCTCGACAGCGCGGACGTGCAGCTCGCCTTGGCCGAAGTCGCCGAAGAGCGTGGCGATCTCGAGCGCGCCGAGAAAGCGTACCGCGCCCTCCTGGTGCTGGCTCGCCGCGGGCACGGCGAAGCCGCCATGACGGCAGGCCAAGTGCTGGTGCGTTTGCGCCGAATTGCGGTCAAGCAGAATCATGCCGCGCAGGCCGCCGAGCATCTGGAGTCGGCGCTGGCCCGGGCGCAGCACGATCCCGTCGAGGCGCGCAAGATCCAGGCAGCCCTGCTGGCCGATGGTGACAGCGAGACCTTGCTTGAGCTTCTGAGGAAACGCCAAGCAGCGGCTGCTCACCTCGGTGATGAAGCAACCATCGTGTGTGAGCGCGCGCGTGCTCTCGAGAGCATCGGCCGCGCCGAAGAAGGGCTGGCGGCGGTTCTGGAGGTGCTCGGCAAAGTTCCAGACGACGTCGAGGCGCACGACCTCGCTCGGCGCATGGCAGTCCCGCTCGGCAAGGCCTCCGCCTATCTCGACGTCGTCGCGAGCGCGGCCGAGCGCCTGCGTCGCGCCGACGATGCAGCGACGCTGGCCGACCTGCTGTTGCGTGCTGCTGACGTGGCAGAAAAGGATCTGAGAGATCTGGATCGCGCGCAAAGCTTCCTTCGTCGCGCCGAACAGACGGGTCGCCGTGATGCCGACGTTTGGAGCGCCATTGCTCGCGTGGCTGCCAAGGCCGGCAACGCGGCCGAAGCCAAGCGTGCGGTGGGCGGACTGCGACGGCTCGCGACCGCCGCGGTGTCCGACGCCGAGAAGGGCGATGTGCTCTTCCGTCTGGCCGAGGCACTGGTGCCCGAACCCGAGACTCGCGACGAGGGGCTCGATCTTCTGGCGCAGGCGGTGGAGGCGAAGGCGGATCTGGCGCGGGCCACGGCCATCGTGCGCGACGCCCAGGTTCCCGATGCCGAGCTGACGCGCGTGATGCCGGTCTACGAGAAGGTTGCCCGTGCATCCGGCGACGAGCGGGTGCTGCTCGAGTTCCTCGAGCGTCGCGCGGCCGTGCCGGGTGCCCGCCTGGTCGACATCCGCGAAGGCGTCGAGCTGGCGGTGTCGCTCAGCGAAGGCGAGAGCGCCGAGCGAATGCTCCGGCGTGCCGTCGAAGTGGCGAGCGCCTCGAACAATTTGCGCGAGGCGGTTTGGGCGGTGGGAGATCTGTCCCGACGGCTGCGCAGCCGAGGCGACATGGCCGGTGCCGCCCAGGTACTGCAAGAAGCTCGCGAGGAATGGGGCAACCCGCGCCTCACGCCGCTCGTGCGCGAGACGGCCAAGGCGGCCTTTGCCATGCCCGAGCACGCGCAAATTGCGGCGGATCTTCTCGACCACTTGCGATCGCTGTACCCGACCGACCGGGATGTGTGGGAGCCGCTCCTCAATCTTTGGGCACGACTCGGCCAGCGCGAGCGGTTGCAGACCCTGGTGGGCGACCTGGTGGAGAAGCTCATGGGCCGCGGCGACCGCAGCGCTGTGCGCATGGCGTGGGCGAGATACCTGCAGCAGAGCGGTGACATGGGCGATGCCATTCCCGCCGCCTTGCGCGACGTGCTCCTCGAAGAGCCGGGAAACGTCGAGGCGCTTTCGCTTCTCGCCGACACCTACGAGCAGCGTGGCGACGTGAACGAAGCAGTCACATTACTTTCGGATGCGCTGTCGGTGGGCGATGCCGCCATGAGCGGGGCAGCGCGCGGCCAGCTGGCGCGCCGACTCGGCGACTTGGTGAGAAAGGCCGATCCGGCCCAGGCGAAGACGGTCTATCGCTCTGCGCTCTCCGGATCGCTCCCCGACGCGACTCTCAAGCGATCGCTGCAGTTGGCGCTCGTCGAGCTCTTGACCGGCGAAGACGAGCTGGTGGTGAAGGCGTCGCTGCTCGAAGAAATCCTGCTTGGCGACAGCGGCGATGAAGCCGCCGCGCGGGCGCTGGCCTTGGCCGATTTGCGGCTGGGCGGCGGTGACCAAGAAGGCGCCGAGCGGGCCTTGGTGCTGGGCCGGCAGCGGTCGCCGGAGAGCCCCGAGCTTTTCGATCGCTTGACGAAGTTCTACACCGAGCACGAACGGTGGCGAAGCTTGGTCGATCTCCTCCGCGAGGAGGCCGACCGGCAGAGCAATGCCGAGAAGGCGACCCGCCTTCTGCGCAAAGTGGCGCATTTGCAGCGGGGCAAGCTGGGTGAGGGGCAAGCAGCGGCCGAGACCTTGCGTCGAGCGGTGCTGGCGGATCCGTCGGATTTCGATCTGGTGCGCGAGCTGTGCGACTCTCTCGTCGAGGCAGGAGAGCCTGGGCAAGCCGTAGCAGCGGTGAGCGAGATTCTCACGCCCGAGACGTCGCCGGCGGTGCGCGTGGGTCTTCTCCGCTTGCGGGCCGAGATGGCGGTGCGCACGGGCGAGGACCACGCGGCGGTCGCGGACTTGGAAGAGGCGCTGGGGCTCGGCGCGAATGAGGTAGTGGCAGATCTCGTCGGCGCGCTTTCACGAGTGGCTGCACGCACGGACACCGACGAGCAGAAGCCGATCGCGCGCGCGGCGACCTTTCGCTTGGCCGAGATCCTGCGGGCAAGCGATGAGCACGACAAAGCCGATCAGGCGCTTTTCCGATGGGTCGAGGCTTCTCCGGAAGACCGAGATGCGCTTGGCCAGATGCGCGACATCTTCGTGTCTTCCGAACGCTGGGAGTCTGCGGCGAACGTGTGGGCGCGCCTCGTGCACATCGAGGAGGGCGAAGCCCAGGCGCAGGCGGCGCTGGCGCTCACCGATATCTGCGAAAAGCTCGGACGCGGCGAGGACGCGATTCCATGGCTCGTCAGCGTGCTGGCGCATCTGCCGGGACACCGTGGTTTGCAAGCTCGTCTTGCCGATCTGTACGCAAGGACGGGCAACGTTGCCGAATCGGCTCGCCTGCGTAACGCGATGGCCGACAGCGAGCCCGACGAGAACGAACGCTTCTCGCTTTACGTGCAGATCGGACAGACACTGCTCGCGGTGGGCGAGGGTACCGAAGCGGTCGTGGCGCTCGAAAAGGCACTGGCGCTTCGAGCCGGCGATCGTCCTGCGCGCGCGCTACTCCTCGATGCGTACACGTTGGCTGGCGCACTCGACCGCGCGATCGCGATTCTCAAAGAGCTGCTGGCCGACGCGAAAGCCATGAAGGCCGAGGAGCTGGCGCTGCTCTACCAGCGCCAATCCAAGCTCGCGGCTGCCATGGGCGACAAGGACGGCCAGTTGCAAGCGCTCAAGAAGGCGCTGGATGTCGATCGGCGAAGCATTTCCATCGCGAACGAGCTGGCCGATTTGGCCGAGTCTATCGGCGACGATGAGCTGGCGCTGCGAGCGTTGCGCGTGGTCGCCGCGAATCCGGTGAAAGACGCCAAAGTGCTCTCGCTGGCCTATTTCCGCCAGGCGCGCATCGCCCATCGGGCCAAGGATCGCTCGCGCGCCATCATCTTCGTCAAGCGCGCCTTGCAGGAGGATCCGCAGCTCGACGAGGCCCGCGCGCTCCTCGATCAGCTTCGCTAGAAAGCTTGTGAAAAGAGGTCGTCGCGCCCGCGCGAATTAGGCGCTCTCCGCGGCGTCCTCGCGGTGAGCACTGCCTTTCGCCGAGTTTTACTGCACCTTTTTTCGAAATCGGTTACGGTCGTGGTGCAAAACCGCGGGAATGTGGTTTCGTTCCAACACAAGATCAAGGAGACACAATGGCTAAAGGTCCTCTTTCCAAGTCCGCCCTCATTCAGATGCTCGCTGACAAGTCGCCGAGCAAGCTCTCGCGCAAGGACGTCAAGGGCATCCTCGAGGCAGTGGCCAGCATCGGTCATACCGAGCTGAAGAAGAACGGTCTGTTCGTGGTTCCCGGCCTCGTCCGCATGGTCGTGGTGAAGAAGCCGGCCACCAAGGCGCGCAAGGGCATCAATCCCTTCACGGGCCTCGAGACGATGTTCAAAGCGAAGCCCGCCCGCAAGGTGATCAAGGGCCGCCCGGTGAAGGCCGCCAAGGACGCCGTCGCCTAAGCAGTTTCGTGATTGCGACCTGGGCCGTACCTGTGGCCCAGGTCGTGGTCGATACGCTGGAGCCCTCGGGGGCTAGAATCCCGAAGGACAGGCAGCTGTCGTCAAAGCGCTCACGCAGTCGGAGACGCGCTGGCTTCCGCCAACCAGGTTCAGGCAGTAGGTCATATCCGCCTTCGTGCTTGGCGGTGCAAGGCAGTCAAGCATGCCCTTGCACTTGGTTTCGAGCAGCGTCGAATTGTCTTTGCATGCACTGCACCCTGGAGCGGATCCATAGACATAGTCACTATTGATGATTTGGTTGATGCAATTGCCAGCGTCGATAACCCCGCCGTCACGACTCGGTTCGGGCGCCGGTTCGGGGCTTGGCTCTGGTCCTGGTTCGGGCGTTGGCTTGGGCTGCGCTTCGGGTACTGCATCTCCTGGCAGCGGCTGATCCGCTGCAGCGTCGCCCAGCGCAGACGGATCACTTGCGGAGTCGCGAGTGTTGCCGGTATCGCCGCCAGCGGCATCCGTGTCGACGTTGTCGGTCGACTCGGCGATGGTGCGAGCGTCGAAGGCAGCATCGGCAGCGCTGGCTCCCGGGGGTAGGTCGGCAATCGGGCCGGAGTCGGCGTTCTGCTTGCCGTCGTTGCCCGCGTCGGAGCGATCCTTGGCGTCGTCAGTGCAAGTGCCGTGGGCAGCGCACGTTGCGACGCTCGACGGCTTGTTCAAGCCTACACAGTTGGCGCTCAAGACAAGTACGCTGGAAGCAACAGCCACTAGTCCAATTGTCCGTCGCGACAGTGCAAGAGACTTCTTAACTGCCATCCCCATCACAGCTTACATCGTCGAGATTCATTCGCAGCTTAACGAGCCAGCTTCCTCAAAATTGCCTCGGCGAACGGAAATGCGTGGCGCGCCGGCGGCGAGAGGCTCGTTGTTGTCGAGGATGCGGGCTAAACTGCACGCCATGAATCGCGTCCTTTCACGGTCGTTCATCTTAGCAGGGTTAGGCGCAGCACTTGTCGTTGCCATTGGAGTTCGCGCCGCGCGCGCGGACGACGAGGATCGCTCGCACCAGAACCAGCGGGGCAGTCGCCAAGGTCCGGCACCGCAGGGACAACCCGCGCAGCCGCCGCACCAGCAAGCGCAGCCTGGGCAACCGCAAGCACCGCAAGGCCACCAGGCGCCGCCGCACCAGCAGCCTGGACAACCTCAGCCGCAAGGATCGCAAGGCCACCAGGCGCCGCCGCCCGCGCAACCGAGCCAGCCGCAGTGGCAGCAGCATCATGATCCAGGACAGCGCTCGCAGCCGGGGCAGCAGCAGGGACAGGCCCAACCGCAGCAGCACGGGCAGGGACAACGCCCGCAGCCGGGGCAACCGCCGCAAGGGCATGCGCAGCCGCAAGGCCAGCAACCAGGACCGCAGCGTGGTTGGGCACCGCCGCCCGGCGATCGGCACGAGCAGCATCCAGGTCGCGCGGAGCCGCCAATCTACGGCCGTCCCGGCCCCGTGCCGCCACCCGCGCGGCCTGCGCCGCCGCCTGAGCGTTTCGAGCGTGGACCTGCACCGCCACCCATGGGCGAGCGAGGCCGAGCTGCACCCCTCCCGCCGCCGCGCTACGAACCCGGTCACCCCATGCACATGGGCCGTCCGCTGGCCCCGCCGCCGCCCGTCTACGTCGAGGTCGCGCCGCCACGTCCTCGGCCCGAGTTTCGTCCGCCGCGCCCCTCGGCTGGGACCGTCTGGATCGGCGGTTACTGGGGCTGGAACAACGGAACGCACGTCTGGATTGACGGAGAATGGGCAACGCCACCGGCACCGGGCTATGCCTGGGCCGAACCGCACTGGCGTCGCCACGGGCGTCGTTGGGTCTACCGGCCAGGCTACTGGCGTCACATGGGCGGTCCGGTCTACGTCGGCCCCGAACAGCCCGGCTACGGAGGACCGGCCTATCCAGGACCGGCGCCGGCCTACGCAGGTAATATTACCATCAGCGGACATGCTACGACCGTCGATGGCGCGCCTGTGCCCGGCGTCATGGTCACCCTCGCCGGCTCGCAAGAGGGCCGGGTCGTGACGGACAACAGCGGCTATTTCGTGTTCGGTGGATTACCGCAGGGCTCGTACTCCGTTCGTCCGACCGGCGGCGGCTGCGCCTACGCGCCCGACGTGGTGAATTTGAACAACCTCTACGGCAGCGTCACGCAAAACATCGTCGTCTCGGGCTGTCCGGGATGGTGAGGAAGCGCGTGGCATCTCGGTCGCCGGCCAGCGCCGTTTTGCGCAAGATCTTTTGCGAGGCTGGTGTGATGATTACGGCCGTGGATGTCGGCGGTCCAAAATCGCGTAGGACTCGGCTTTGCATCGCGAACGGCCGATGCACTATCTCATCGGTTGGCCAGGAGGTAGAGCTGTGATTGAACGAAGCGAAATTCTTGCGCGCATCCAGAAGCTGCCGGCGTTTTCCACGACGGTGGTTCGGCTTTCCGCTCTCGTGAACGATCCCGAGGCGGATGCTGGCGAATTCGAGGCGGTGGTTCAGCCCGATCTGGCGCTCACCGCCAATCTTTTGCGCATGGCGAACTCGGCCTACTTTGGTCTTTCGCGCAAGATTGCTACCGCCCGCGAAGCCATCACCTTGCTCGGCGTGCGCCGCGTGTTCGAGCTGGGCGCCATGGCTGCGGTGGACGCTGTGGTTCCCGACACACTGCCTGGCTACGGCATCGACGCCGGTTTGTTCTGGGCACATTCCGTCGCGGTGGCCGTGGTGGCCGAGCGCCTAGCAAAGGAGCGCAAGCTGACGACGCCGGCGATGACCTTCACCGCTGGTCTTCTGCACGACATTGGCAAGCTCGTCATCAGCAACTTTCTTGCCGAACGACTGGAAGCCCTGCGTTCCGAGCTAGCCTCGGGCGCGACGTCGCTCATCGACTGCGAGCGCAAGCTGCTCGGCGCCGATCACGCCCAGATTGGCGCCGAGCTCGCTGCGGCTTGGAATCTGCCCGAGGAGGTCGTCAAGGCGGTTGCCTTTCACCACTTGCCGGGCGTTGCCAACGGCGAGCATGGCGATGTGCTGGTCGATCTCGTGCATGTCGCGGACTGTCTGTCGCATTCGATGGGCTTCGGTGCCGACATCGGCGAGATAAAGCGACAGGTGGATACCCCGGCCCTCACGCGCCTGGGCCTGCGCCAGTCGGACCTCGATCACGTCGCCAGCCGCGCGCTGCCCGAAATCGAGGGATTGTCGCAGTTCGGCCGCTGGCAAAAAAAGGGCAGCACGACCTAAGCAGCTCGCGCCGAGGCCAGCACCGCCCGTCGAGCGCGACTTCCGCTCACCAGTGCTGGGACGCGGGTGTGGAACTCTGTGACGGCGGTGCCTTGCTGCTCTCGTTCGGTTTGCTCGGATGAGAGCGATGCCGACTCGAAGCGCCCACGGATCGGTCGTTTGCGTCTTCGTGGGGGACGGTGGGTCCCGTGGCATGGTCGGGACGTGGCAGGGAGGGCGCGCGGCCCTGCATTTCTCTGCCGTTCGTTGGGGTTGACCGCGTGTCCGTCGCGGGCGGCGTGAACCGCTCACGGTCGGGTGGCCTGCGTGACGGTGTGGCAGCCGGGGACACAGTTGCGCCGCGGGTGGCGGCCAGAATCACGACCACCGCAACGATGCAAAGGAGTGCAGCGCCGCCAACCAAGAACAAGGGCAAGCTCGATCCTCGATGGCGACGGTGCGCTGTCTCCATGGCGGGTAGCGCGCGCTCTCTCGGCTTACGCGGCGTCGGCGGATCCAAGAGAGCGGTCGGTTGTAGCGGACGCAGACTCTTTTGTGTGGAGTGTCTCCGCGACTGAGCTTCCGAAGTGGGCGCAGCGTCGCCGCCGGCGGGTGCGAGCAACACCGTTGCATCCGGACGCCGGGGAGAGTTCGTCGCCGAGGATGCGGCGAATGGAGACGAGTCGGTAGCTGGCAACGGGCGAGCAGTGGGCGAGCGCGGCGGTGTGCATGGAGTCGCTGGTGCGGCGAGCGGAGGCACCGAGCGGGGTGCCGGAGTTTCCGTGTGCAAGCCTGGTGTCGGTGCAAAGACCGGCACCGGCGCGCGGGCAGGGATCGCGCAGGCGCGCAGCGCCGCCACGACCTCCATCATGCTCTGTGGCCGTTGCCCCGGCTCTTTGCGCAGCATTCGGGCAAGTAGACTATCGAGGGCAGGCGGAAGAGATGGCTCCAGATCCTTTGCCGAGGGCGGTGCCTCGGTAGAGTGGGCAACGATCAGCTCACCCGCGCCCTCCCGTACGAACGGCGGGCGTCCGGTGGCCAGCTCGAACAAGATGCAGCCGAGCGAGTAGATGTCGGCGCGGTGGTCGACACTGCCGAGGCCGCGCCCGACCTCGGGGGACATGTAAAGCGGCGCTCCGAGCAGGCTTCCGGTCTGACTTTGGCGCACGCTTTGGGTGAAGTTGGCGACGCCGAAATCGAGCAGCTTCACCGTCGGGCTGGGCATGGGCGCGATCAGGAAAATGCTATCGGGCTTGAGCGCGCGATGGACCATCCGCCTGCCGTGCACCACCTCCAGGACGCCCGCGACTTGCGTGCCGATGGCGTTAAGGGTTGTCGGGTCGCCGATTGGCATATCGACCAGCGCAGCCGCCAACGAAAGCTCCGCCAAAAATTCCATGCACAGAAACGCGCGGCCGTTTGTGAGGGTTCCGCAGTCGTAAATCGTGGCGATGCCTGGATGTCTGAGCTCATTCGTCGAGCGAGCCTCGGCAAAGTATCGGGTGAGAGCCATGCCTTGCTTGGAAAAAGGCGGGAAGAGGAGCTTGACGGCAGCCTGCTCTCCCCTTTGCGTGTGCTCGCCGAGAAAGACCTCGCCCAGGCTGCCTTCGCCAAGCTTCTGCACGAGCCGGTAGCATCCGACGATTTCGCCAATCATGCGCGTGCCTCGGCGGCCGACGGAAGCGCCTTGCCTTGGTAATACCACTTGGCCGCGTCGAGGCGTCCGTTGCTCTTGGCGTAATGGCTCGTCCAACTGGCCACGGCTTCGGAGCGTTCTTTCGTCGACGCAAGACGAGGCAGCAGGGTCGGCGGGACCACGCCAGTGCGCACGCGCAACTCGAGCGCGAGTAGCCGCTGCGCGGACACCGTCTCGTGCGGATCGGAGAGGCGCTCGATGAGGCGCGCCACCGACCACGCTTGGCCACGGAAAAGACGACCGGGCACAGAGTTCGCTTCAGCCTGAGATCCCTCGCCAGCGATCCGCCGGCGAGCTTCGCCGAGCACCTCGCCGGACACGCGATCGACGAAGCTCGGCAGGGCATTCAGCGTGGCCTGGTCGCCGAGGCCGGCTGCGGCGAGTAGAATCGGCGCTGCATTCGCATTGTCTTCTGCCGCAAGCTCGACGAGGAGCGCGGCATCCGAAGGGTCACCGGCCACGGCCAGCGCGTCCACCATGGCGTGGCTGACGGCCTCGCGCTTGCGAACGCGTGCGCGAATTTCCGTCAGCGCCTCGAACGATCCCAGGGCAGCGCCTGCGAAGAGCAAGGCGCCCACGCGGGCGGGCTGCCCGGCGCGACGTGCGGCTGCGGTCAGCGTCGCCGCATGTTGGCCTTCGCCGACCCACGCCAGTGCTCGCGCTGCGCAAGTGGCCAGGTCGTCGTCCGCATGCTCGATGAGCGGCAGCAGCGCTTCTGCCGAGAGCTGACCGTGCTCAACCAGCAAGGGCAAGAGCAGCGTGCGGACGGCGTCGCAGGTGGTCTTGGTAAAGACCGTGTTGGCACACGCGATGAAATCGTCGCCTCGCAACCAATGCAAAGTGGTGCGCGCGCTTGGCGCAAGCGGCTTCCTCGCCTGCGCGGCCCGCTCGACCACCATCAGGGAGCGCTCAGCGCCGCCCGGCTCTTGCAGGTGAATCAAGACCGTCGCGGCCGCCAAGCGCGTCTCGGTTTCCTTGGCCTCGCGACTGAGCTTGATGATGCTGGGCACGCGCTGCCGTCCCAGCCACGAGGCGGCGCGCAGGTAGGCGCCGACGGTTTTGTTGGCCGCATCCAAATCCGCCAGCCGCAGCGAAAGACTGCTCGTCACCGCACGCAACGTATCGAAGCCGGCCACGAGACCCATCAACTGCATTTGCACGCTGTCCGACCGGGGCTGCGCTACCACGGGCCGACGCTCGCGTGGCTGGCGGAGCGGCTGGCGCGCGGGACGAGGCGGCTCGATGGGCCGGCTGGTGGGTAGGACGGTCTGGAAGACCGAGGGCGCCACGGCGGGCGTCGCTTCCTCCACCGGCGCGGCCGGTAGCGTGGTCTCGAGCGGCGCAAGAAACGACAGCGCTTCTGCCGTCCCTTCCATTTGCTCATGGTCGGCGGGCCGCTCCGATTCATGCATGAGCACGAGACAGCGGCGCAGCTCTCCGAGTGCTTGGCGAGTCGGCTCGGCTGCTTGGTCGCCCTCGGGAGCAGCCAGCGCCTTGTCCAAGGCCTGCATTGCGCGCCGCAGTCCAGAGCCCACTGCGGGCGACGTTCCTCGCCGACGCAAGAGCGGCACCAGAGCTTTGCTGGCGGAACGTATCTGGTCTTTGGACATCGAGACCTATTGCGATTGTACAGCGACCTTGCCGGCACGTCTTACTTTGCCGATCGGGCAAACATCAACGCTATTGGCCAGCTTCGTGCCCCCAATCTTTCGGCTATAGTTTGTTCTTCGGGAAGGCAGCTCGTGAAGACATTTCAGGACCTCATTGGGCAATTCGCCCGGCTCGAATTTCGCCGCTTCGGCAGCCCTGGCGCTTTTTTGGCCGAGCCAGGCACGGCTGACGATGCGCCGGCCGTGCTCTTGCTGGGGCCGGAAATCCCCGAAGGTGCGCGGGAAGGCGACACCGTCGACGTCTTCATCGCGCTCGATTCGGAGGGTAGGCCGCTCGCTACGACCAAGACGCCTAAGCTGGCGCTGGACGAAGTCGCCTTCTTGCGCGTCACCGCATGCACCGAGTTCGGCGCTTTCGTCGACTGGGGCTTGCCCAAGGAATTGCTGGTGCCGTTCGCCGAACAGACCAGGGATGTGCGCGCGGGCGAGGTTCATCCTATCGGTCTTTACGTCGACAACAGCGGGCGTCTCGCGGGCACCATGCGTATTACGGAGATGCTGGGGCGGCGCAAGCAGGGATTCACGCGCGGCGAGTGGGTCGAAGGCGAAGCGTGGCGCCAGGATCCCGAGCTTGGCCTGTTCGTTATCATCGAGCGCAGCTTCGTCGGGCTGGTGCCGAGGCGCGAGCCGCACGGGCTTGCCCGCGGAGAGGCGGCGCGCTTTCGCGTCGCGCACGTACACCCCGACGGAAAAATCGAGCTCTCGCTGCGTGGCCACGCGCACGAAGAGATGGCCAGCGACGGCGAGAAAGTCTTGCAGGTACTGAGGCGCACGGATGCGCCCAGGGTTGGCGACGGCTCCGAGCCCGAGCAGATCCGCGCCTTGTTCGGCCTCAGCAAGAAAGCGTTCAAGCGCGCCGTGGGCGGCTTGCTCAAACAGCGGCTTGTCCGCATCGACGAGCAAGGCTTCGTGCGCCCGGCGCCACCGCAATAGGTGGGCCGACGCTATTCGTGGTGGGGCCGCGAAACGTCGATGCCCACCAGGCGCATGAGATCGAGCGCGTTTCGGCGCGTGACGACGCCGGGATGCAGGCGATAGTCGAACACCAGTCGCTCGCCCTCGAGCGTATCTTGGAAATGAACGTTGCTGCCCGCGCTGTCCGGCCGGTCGGCGAGCTCGCTCAAGGACAGGTCGTGCGTGGTGACCAGGCCGATGGCGCCGCGATCGAGCAGCGAGCGAATGACCGCTTCGGCGCCTTCGCGGCGATCCTGCGAATTCGTGCCGTTCAGAATCTCGTCGAGCAGAAAGAGCACCGGCGGGGTCTGCGCGGCCATCGAGAGAATGGTGTGCAGGCGCTTGATCTCGGCAAAGAAGCGCGAGACGCCGGCTTCCAGCGAATCCTGAGCGCGCAGCGAAGCGCCGATATGAAGGGGTGTCAAGGTCAGGACCGTCGCGCAGACGGGGGCGCCGGCTTGGGCCAACACGGCGTTCACTCCGATGGAGCGCAAGAGTGTGCTTTTGCCGGACATGTTCGAACCCGTCACCACCAACAGGCGGCATTGTGCATCCAGCCGCACGTCGTTCGCGACGCGCGTGCTGGCGGGAATCAGAGGATGGCCGAGGCTCTGGGCGACGAACATGGGCTCTGCCTTTTCGACGACCTCGGGAAAGGCATAGTCCGGGTGCTCGAACGTGAAGGTCGCTAGGGACGCCAGCGCTTCCATCTCGGCGATGGCGGAAAGCCAGCGCAGGGCCGCCGCGGCATGCCGCGCGCGCCACGCCTCGACGGCGAAGCTCAGTTGCTCGGGTAGAAGTAATACGACTGCAGGGATGGCAAAAAGCTGGTTGCGTCGGGATTCGAGCCAGTTCACCAGGCGCTCGAGCCGGGCGATGGTGCGGCTGGCTGGCTGCCCAGCGTCGCTGAGCGACCTCACCGTCTCGGCGAGGCGCGCATCGGTGAATTTCTCGCTTGCAAGGCGCTCGGCTACGGCGGAGATGACCCGTAATTCATACGCTCGACGAAAGACCTGCGCCTCGACCGACTTGGTCAGTCGGCGGTAGCGCTGCGCCCACAGGCGTTGCACCAGCACGATGCCCACGGCAAGTGGTATGACTTCCGGATTGGCGAACGCGTACAGCACGACCAGGCCGCACATCCCGACAATAGCCGTGAGGATGCGCTGCCACGTCGCAACCGGCGTGGCTTTCCCTGACAGCCAGTCTTCCAGAGCATCTTGCCGAACCTGCTCGCGCAGCGTCCCGCCGCTGAGCCAAAGGTCGCGGCGGAGCGACAAGTTCGTACGAAGCTCGGCCACTGCTCGCTGTCGGGCTTGGATGGCATCGACCGGCGAGGCTTGCATCAACCACTTCGCCAGCCGCGACTGTCCGGATGCGGTCCTCGCCATGCACAGATGTGCGAAGATCGAACCTGGCCCGAAGATATCCAGGTCGAGTGCAAAGGGATGCGCCGGATTGGCAAAGCGCTGTCCGTCGGGCGCGTCCTTCACGGCTAGCCCTTGAACGCGGGCCGCACCGTCTTCGTAGTAACGGACGCGTGCTTCTGCGCGCTTGCTTCGTTGCTCGACCACGGCGATGGCGACCGTGAGCGCGACGAAGACCAGCACGCTGGTCCCTGCCGGCAGACCGAAGTGCCCGCCGTGCGAGCATGCCTGCCCCGCAAGCACGACGGCGAGCACCAGGTCGGCAATGCGCACGCGCACTAGCCACGTCAGCCACCGCTGCTTGCGCGCGCGCTGCGCACGTTCGTCATCAAGACAGCGCGCGTAGGTCGCGCCGGGATCGCGGGGGTTATTCATGCTCGTCAAACGGCGGCTCGATACCGGCCGCCCATGGTTTGTTTCTAACACGACCGCGCGGCCGGTCGGGACGTGGCTACGCCTCCGGCCAGAGCAGCTTCAGGTCGATCTCGATGGCGTCGCAGGGAACCGCGCGCACCTTTGTGTCGCTCGCGAAGGTCGTGAGCAGAGCCCAGCGCGAGCCTTCGAGCGCTAGGATCTCGAGGGTACGCGACAGCGGATTGACGAGCCAGGCGTGCGCCATCGGACCGCCGGTTCCAAATCCGAAGGGGCCACCGACCACGACACCTAGCGCCGGATGGGACCAGCGACGATATTGCATTTATGCGCAATATTGTATATATCTAGAGGGTGCCAGCTGCAGCCGCCTCCGCGCGTGCCGATCTCTTTCGCCTCTTGGGCGACGAGGATCGGCTCCGTCTGCTCGCACTGTGCGACGCCGAGGAGCTGACCGTGGGCGAGCTGGCGGTGCTCTTGGGCGAGAGCCAGCCGCAGGTGACGCGCAAAACGCAGCCTCTACGTGACGCCGGCCTCTTGCACGAGCGGCGGGATGGCACGCGCATTTTGCTGCGGGCCGAGGAGCATCGCGATCCCGTGGTTGCTGCTGCGCTCGAGGCCGGTCGGTCGCTGTGCCTGGCCGAAGGACAGTTGGCCAAGGTACCCGCCATTGTCGCCCAACGGGAGGAGACGTCGCGCCGGCTCTTTGCGGACGCACACGCGCAGTCGGTCTCGCCCACGCTCGTCAACGACGAGGCGCTGCGCGCCCTGGTGCCCTTCCTGTCGCTGCTGGCGCCCATGCTTCCTGGCCATGCCTTGGCGGTGGACGTCGGCACAGGAGAGGGCGCTCTCTTGCCGCTGCTCTCGCCTGTCTACGATCGGGTCATTGCGCTGGATCGCAGCGCCGCACGCTTGGCGCGCGCCGCGGAGCGGATCAGTGCCCTCGGCTTGCCCAATGTTCGATTGCGCGAGGCTGCGGTCGAGGACACGGATCTCGCGCAGGAGGTGGCGCGCGCGGGCGGCGCCGATCTCGTGACGCTCGTGCGCGTGCTCCACCACGCGGCCCGGCCGCAAGACGTGGTCGCCTCGGCCACGCGCTTGCTTCGTCCTGGCGGCCATCTCGTCGTGATCGACCATCTTCCTCACAACGAGGAGCGCCTGCGCGAACAAGGGCACGTGTGGCTGGGCTTCGAGCCGGCCAAGCTGCGCCAGTTCTTGAGCGAGGCCGGTCTCGTCGAGCTTGCGCCCGTCCCTTTGCGCAGTCATGAACACCCCGCTCTGCAACTCGCGCTGGGCCGCTTGGACGCCGATTCTCAAAAACCAAAGAAACGAAAATCCTAAAAGGAGAACCCGATGGATACCCGAACAGAATTCCCTGCCTATCTCGTCAAAGACATCTCGCTGGCCGAGCTCGGTCGCAAGAAGATCCGCATGTCCGAAAAGGAAATGCCCGGCCTCATGGCCCTGCGTGAAGAGTTCGGCGCCAAGAAGCCGCTCGCTGGCGCGCGCATCGCCGGGTGTCTGCACATGACCATCGAAACGGCGATTCTCATCGAGACCCTGGTTGCCCTAGGCGCCGAGGTGACGTGGACCTCGTGCAACATCTACTCGACCCAGGACGAAGCCGCCGCGGCCATCGCCAAGGCCGGCGTGCCCGTTTTTGCGTGGAAGGGCGAGACCCTCACCGATTACTGGGCCAACATCGAGCGCCAGATTGTCGCCTTCAAGGGCGGTCAAGGTCCGAACCTGATCCTCGACGACGGCGGCGATTTGACCTTGCTCGTGCACAAGGGCGCCGAGTTCGAGAAGGCCGGCAAGGTTCCGGATCCGTCGACGACCAACGTGGAAGAGATGAAGGTCATCCTGACCTTGCTCGGCAAGAGCCTGAAGACCGACGGACAGCGCTTCACCAAGCTGGCCAAGGCCATCAAAGGCGTGTCCGAAGAAACCACGACCGGAGTGCATCGCCTGTACGAAATGGCCAAGAACAACCAGCTTCTCTTCCCGGCCATCAACGTCAACGACTCGGTCACCAAGTCGAAGTTCGACAATCTCTACGGCTGCCGCGAATCGCTCTTCGACGGCATCAAGCGCGCCACCGATGTGATGGTGGCTGGCAAGGTGGTCGTGGTCGCGGGTTACGGCGACGTGGGCAAGGGTTGCGCCCATGCAGCGCGGGGCCTGGGCGCTCGCGTGCTCATCACCGAGGTCGATCCCATCTGTGCTCTGCAGGCCGCGATGGAAGGTTACGAGGTCGTGACCATGGAAGACGCAGCTCCGCTCGGCGACATTTTCGTCACCGCCACCGGCTGCCTGGACATCATCTGCGGCGCGCACATGCAGGTGATGAAGGACGAGGCGATCCTGTGCAACATCGGCCACTTCGACAGCGAAATTCAAGTCAGCTGGCTGGAAACCAATCCCGAGGTCCGTGAAGAGAACATCAAACCGCAGGTCGATCAGTTCATTTTGCCGAGCGGCAAGCGCCTGACCGTCCTGGCGCGCGGGCGCCTGGTGAACCTCGGCTGCGCCACCGGCCACCCGAGCTTCGTCATGTCGAACTCGTTCACCAACCAAACCATCGCGCAGATGGCGCTGTGGGAAAATGCCACCAAGGGCAAGGACGAGACCACCGGCATGAGCTTCGCCAGCGGCAAAGTGTACGTTTTGCCGAAGAAGCTCGACGAGAAGGTCGCGCGCCTGCACCTCAAGAAGGTCGGCGTGCGCCTCAGCACCCTGACCAAGGTCCAGGCCGACTACCTCGGCGTGCCCGTCGAAGGTCCCTACAAGCCGGATCACTACCGCTACTAAGTAATATGACTGCGTCTCTTCCCGCGAGCGCGTGGGGAGAGACGCCCCGCGCCTAAGGGATGATCGTCGGGATGGGCTCCGATGCTTTACACGGCAGGAAGATCTCCACTTGTGTCTTCTTCCCGCTCTTCAGGTCGTCGCAGGTGCTCCCGTGGATGTTGATGGTCGTGCTGCTGCCGGGCGCGTAGCTCCAGCCGTCGGTGTCGCTTTCTGGAATTTGCGACTTGTCGACGTAGACGCCGACGGCATCGGGTGCTACCGGCTGCGATGGAAGCTCGTAGGTGCAGCCTGCGGCGACGGTACTCACGATGGAGGAGAGCGCAGCGGTCAGGTCATCTGGCGTGAGGGCCGAGTAGAACTTGTCGGTACCGCCGGCTTGGGCCAGGCCCGTCAGATTGCCCGTCTCCGTGCCCACGCCGATCACGTAGACCTTGTAGCCGGCCGTGACCGCGTTTTGCACCGCCGTCAAGGTGGCATCCAGATCCGAGTTGGCGCTGAACGATCCCTGTCCCGCAGGACAGTTGGGCTCCCCGTCGGTGGCGAGCAAGATGAACTTGTTGTTGCCATCGTTGACGGTGTTCAAATAGGCGATCGCAGCGTCGATGGCCGCACGGGTCGGCGTATAGCCCGCGTTTCCTGCGGCGGTGATTTGGGACTGAATCTTGTCACTGTTGCCAGGGCCAACCGGTACTTCGACGCCGTCGGTGACGGTGCAATTGCCGCTAGTCAATCCGGGCATTCCACCTCTTCCACCCGTGGCCGCCGTTCCCCCAGTCGGGGACGAGAAGAATTTCAGGCCCCAATTCAAGTCACTGGAGGAAGAGGTCAGTACTTTACCCAGCGAGGAGATGATCGTGGCCCAGCGCTGCGAGCAGGTTGTCGAGCCAGCCGCGCAGTTTTTCGCGGAATCCATCGCTTCGCCCATCGACGAAGAGCGATCGAGCACCAAGAGGAGATCGGCGGGCTTCTTTTCCAACTTGCTTTGAGTAGATCCGCAGTTCGCATCTCCGGATGCGGGAGCCGATGCGTCTGCTTCCACGGCGTCGGGCTGGGGCGTGGCCGCGTCGGGCAGGACGAAAACCGGGCCTCCACCCGCGCCGCCTTGATTCGAAGCGGCGTTCCCGCCCGCGCTCGACGCATTTCCTCCGGCACCCGCGGCCGAGCTTCCTGCCGCGCCACTTCCGCTACCGACCGTCGGTGTGACGTTGCAAGCTGCTGCGAGACACCCACAAAGAAAGCCGACAGAGAACAAAATGTGTTCGAAACGCTTCATCGCGCCCTCCCCAATGGCAATGCAGACGACCATTTCTCACTGCCAGTGCGAGCGACTGGCAAAGCGCCCCCCAATCCACAGCGCAACCGCAACAGATGCTACACCCACGGATGAAGTGTCCTCAATGGCCTACTTCAGTTCACATTTCTCGACCATCCTTCCCGCAGTCCGACTTGTGACCTTGGCTGCAAAGCAATGCGTTGGAGAACGCTCTATGTGCCAGCGACCTTGCTTGTTCCCGTCTTCCGACCGATTCTAGCGACCTGCGTAGCGGTTCAACACGAGTGGAGATGCGAACATGCGAGCTTGGCTTTCCTTTGCGACCGTTGTTGGAGCCCAGGTGTCGTCGATCCAGCAGGACGTCGCAGTCTCGAATCTCTGCCTAACCGAGGTTTCCTTCCAGTAGGCTTTTACTCGCGCGACGCCGGGCGGCTCGAAAAGTCATGATTCCGCCAACGGTGAGGGCAATCCCAACGGGCAGAGAGAGGTAACTTCCCATCTGAGCGCCGAACAGGATGAGATCCAGAATGCTCTGGAAGCGGAGTCGCAACCCTTGGGCCGGCGCGGTGGCGCGAATCAGCAGCACTCCGTTGACCAGGTAGGCCAGTCCCGTGACGAGCGCGAGCGCGCTCGCTACGCGATAGGTCCGGACCAAACCGCAGAGGCCGGTTAGGAATGCGGGAATCGTCAGAATGAGGATCGAGATCAGCAGTCGCGCGATGGCCTTATTGAACCTGCCCTGCGGCCATCCTTCCGCCGCTAGGCCTTCGGCGACGGTGAGAAGCAAAGGGAGAAGAAGCAAAGCCCAAACCAGGAAGGCGATCCGCCAGACCTGCAAGGTACGCTGTTTCTCCCGCCCGAGGAACCAGAGGGCTGCAACGGCGGGCACCGCGAACAGGCCAGTGCCAATCAGGCTGCGAAGAACCGGCGACCCGTTCAGACGGGAATGGAGCGCGGCAAAGAGGGGCACGAAGGCAATCGCCCAGAGTACGTATAGGATTTTTCGCAGGCGGAGGTTCCGTTCGCCGGGTGGCAATGGTGCCTGCGAGGCAGCCTCTGTCGCGGTCGCAGCGGTCGAGGCTATCGCGTTCTCAATTTCCTGCTCGCGTTCCTGCATCGCAAGTCAGGGTGCCCGAAAATTCTCCCTCGTGTCAATCAAGACCCGCCCCGTCACTTACCAGATGGTGAAAACCGTGCCCGACTGGTTGCACTGCTGGCCTTGCGGACTTCCGCTGGTGCGAATGATCTCGGATGTCGCGGGTGCCGCGTAGTAGCCGGTGACCTCGGTGAGAACCATGCGGCGGATCGCCGATTCAAGCGTCGTCACGTAGTAGCAGGGAATGTGTGGCTCGGCGTGCGAGTTGCCGATCCCTGAGTCGTCGGTAAGAAAGAGGTAGCGCCCGCCCGTGACCTCGGCAGCGGTGCGCATCGTGAACTCGCCCAAGTCGTTGATGCCGCTCGCGGCAATCGGATAGAGGTGGACCGCTTTGCTGACCGCTGCCTGCAGCGCCGACACAACGGCGTTCTCGCGGCCGACATGGTGAGGCGCATCCGCGATCCAGAAAGCGAGACGTGCAGTAGCGCCGGCTTGCCAGCTCAGCTTTCCGGCGGCAGCCAGGCCTTGGTCGACCGCTTCCGGCTCGTCACCGCCACCGCTCGCCGACTGAGCTGCTAAATTGCTTCGGAACGTCGCCAGATCCGTCGTGAAATCGAAGCTGCGCACCACGTACAGGTCATCGGTGTCGCGATAGACGATGAGTGCGAACCGCTGGACGAGGGTCGGGAATTGAGCGGCGATTCCGCGCGCGATGGTGTCTAACTGACTTTGCAGGTAGGAAAGCTCGTCGCCCATGCTGCCCGTGGTATCGATGACGAAAGCGAGGTCGAGTGCATTGACGTTGCTGCGCGCAGTTTGGCCAAGAGTCAGTGTGACGGTGCCAGCTGCAGCGACCGCCGCTTGCTCCGCAGAATCGTTGCCGGTGCTCGCCGTAATGTTCACCGCAGAGCCCTTGGCGATATCACCCCAGCCAGGGAAGAAGAGAACGCGACCTTCCGCGCCTGTCGTCGACGTGAAGACGTGGTTGGCGGCGTCCGCAATTTGCACGTGGGCGCCTGCCACTGGCTCTCCGGCGGCAGTCGTCACCAAGATCACCATGCGCGCCGAACGGTCGATGAGCGGAAGCCCGGCCAGCTGGCTGGACAGAGTCGTGGTCAGGTAGCTCGTGTAGAAATCGAAGTTGACGTTGTCGTCCCAAGTGCCCGCCGTGAGCCGTGCCGTCTGGGAGGCATTGTTGGACGCGGTGCCTGTCCCAGTCTCGGACGACTTCGAGGGAGTCGCCGCAGGATCCATGGTCACGGTTGGACTTGAAGCACTTCCCGAGAATCCCGCGGCGCCCGACGCGCCCGCGGAGGCTGCGCTCGTGGAACTGCTAGGCGAGTAGGTGCCGCCACCGGTTGCCGACTCAGAGGCCGCATTGCAAGCCAGGATGCCGAGGCAAGCGGTCGCCAAAAGAACTGAACCCGAGCGAGATTGTTCTTTCCTCATATCCCGCTTGAACAGCAAACCTCGTGCCGCCAGAAAACCCGGGCAAAGCAGCGAAGTACGCCAGTCGGCCGAGCGAACGCGGGTGGAACCACGACACGCGCGTCAGGATCGCGGCGGGTCCCGGCGTCGCAGTGAACGGGTGTTGGTTCAGCTCACAGCAACGGCTTGAGCACCGAATACCACTGGTCGCCGAGCACGACGTATCCCGCCAGGTTCGGGTGCCACTGGTCTTCGATGAGAGATGCCTTGGCGGTGTTGAAGGGCGTGTACATGTCGACGATTGAGATGTGCTTGCCCTTGTCGGCCCACGACTTGACCACCGAGGGAATGGCATCGCCGTAGGTCTTGAGGCGTGCGCTGAGGTCCGCGTCGTCTCCCTTGCTAGTGTCGCCGCGCGATGGGATGGGCTGCGCGACCACGATGAGAACGTCGGGCAGTTGAACGTAGATGGCGCTGATCAGATTGCTCAAGCGAGTCGGAGTGCCGCTCAGCTGGTAGCTGTCGATGCAGTCGTTCGTCCCGATCATCAAGAGCACGATGTCCGGCGTGTATTTCGCAATCACGCTTTGCGAGCCGCTGTCATTCTTCAGGAGCGTTGAGATGCCCTGCCTGCTGCCTTCAGGATCGATCGTCCAGCCACTGTGGCCCTCGTGGTGGGGTGGGAAGGATACGCTGTCGACGGTGCTAGGACCGTTCGAGAGCGAGCCCACGAAGGTGATGTTCTTTCCGTCCGCGTGGGCGCGTTTGAACAATTCGACGCGATAGCCACCCGGTGTGTCGGCGTTGTAGCCGTCGGTGATGGAATCACCGAACGGCATGATCTTGCATGCGGTGCCGTCGTTGGGGCAGGGGTGGTAGTTGCCGCCGGTGCCGCCGGTGCCGGATGCGCCGCCGGTCGCGCTGCCGCCGTTCGCCTGGCCACCGGTCGCGCTCGTGCTCCCGCCGGTGGTCGCGCCTCCTAGGCCCGAGGCGCCGCCGCTGCTCTTGCCGCCGGTGCCGGAGGCGCCACCCGTCGCGGTCGCGCCGCCTGTAGCTTGACCACCCGAGCCGCTGCCACCGGTGCCAGTCGCTCCGCCTGTCGAGGCGTTTCCTCCACTTGCGCTCCCGCCCGAGCCGCTGCCGCCAGAGCCCTGTCCCCCAGTCATATTACCGCCGGCTGCCTTGCCGCCCACGGCCACCGAGCCGCGACTGTCTTTGCCGCCGCTGCCGGAGCCGCCGGTGCCGGAACCACCCGAATTGCTGCCGCAGGCCACCAGCGACGCCACTACAACCGCCAACCACGAGGAGGTTGCCTTTCGAGCGATGAATGAAAGCCGCATTGATTGCACAGGCGATCCTTTGGCAAAACGCTGTCAGACGATCAACTGAAAAGGGTACCAGTGAGGTCGAACCGATGACGGGAAACGCGCTGGCAGCCGCGTTTCCCGTCGGCGTGTTTCATCGCGCCGAGCTTGGTGCTCGGCACGACGGGCGCGGTGGTCGGCCGCAGTTTCGGACTACTTTTCGACCTGGCTCACGTCGCGAACCGCGCCGGTGTCCGCGCTGGTGGTCATGGCGGCATAGGCGCGCAGAGCCGGCGAAACCTTGCGCTTGCGATTCTTGGGCTTCCACGCGGCGGCCTTGCGGTCGAGCATGGCGGCGCGGCGCTTGCCCAGCTCGGCGTCGCTCACCGCCAGGTGAATGCGGCGGTTGGGGATGTCGATCTCGATGGTGTCGCCTTCTTCGACCAGGGCGATGGCGCCACCGCAGGCGGCTTCGGGCGACACGTGCCCGATGGAAAGGCCCGAGGTGCCGCCGGAGAAGCGCCCGTCGGTGAGCAGGGCGCAGGCTTTGCCGAGGCCGCGCGATTTGAGGTAGCTCGTGGGGTAGAGCATTTCCTGCATGCCGGGGCCGCCTTTGGGGCCCTCGTAGCGAATGACCACGATGTCGCCCGCGACGACTTTGTTGCCGAGAATACCCTCGACGGCATCGTCCTGGCTTTCGAACACGCGCGCCTTGCCCGAGAACTTCCAGACCGATTCGTCGACGCCAGCGGTTTTGACGATGCTGCCCTTTTCGGCCAGGTTGCCGTAAAGCACGGCCAAGCCGCCGTCCTGCGAATAGGCGTGCTGTTTGTCGCGGATGCAGCCTTCGTTGCGATCCAGATCCAGCGAGTCGAAACGGCGCTCTTGGCTGAACGCCTGTTGCGTGGGCACGCCGCCGGGCGAGGCCGCGTAGAAGGTCTGCACCGACAGATCCTTCGTGGTGGCCAGGTCCCATTCCGTGATGGCTTCCCCGATGGTCTTGCTGTGCACCGTGGGTATGTTGCCGTGGATGAGGCCGGCGCGATGGAGCTCGGCCAAGATGCCGAACACGCCGCCCGCGCGGTGCACGTCTTCCACGTGGTATTTCTGCGTGGCGGGCGCGACCTTGCACAGGCAGGGGACCTTGCGCGAGATCTGATCGATGTCGGTCATGGTGAACTTGACCTCGGCCTCTTGCGCGCAGGCCAGGAGGTGCAGAACCGTGTTGGTCGAGCCGCCCATGGCCACGTCCAGCGACATGGCGTTTTGGAACGCCTCGAAGGTCGCGATGGATCGAGGCAGCACACTCGTGTCGTCCTTTTCGTAGTAGCGCTTGGCCAAATCGACGATGACCCGACCGGCGCGCAGGAAGAGCGCCTTGCGATCGAGGTGTGTGGCGACCAGCGTTCCGTTGCCGGGCAACGACAGGCCGAGGGCCTCGGTCAGACAGTTCATGGAATTGGCGGTGAACATGCCCGAGCACGACCCGCAGGTCGGGCAAGCCGAACGTTCGTATTCGGCCACGTCCGCATCGGACACGCTGGCGTCACCGGCTTTCACCATGGCGTCGATCAGGTCGACGTGGACTTCTTTACCGCCTGCGCTCGGCGCCTTCACTTTGCCTGCCTCCATCGGACCGCCCGAGACGAAGATGGCGGGGATGTTCAGGCGCATGGCTGCCATGAGCATGCCGGGCGTGATCTTGTCGCAGTTGGAAATGCACACCATGGCGTCTGCCGTGTGCGCGTTGACCATGTACTCGACGCTGTCGGCGATCAGCTCGCGCGAAGGCAGGGAATACAGCATGCCGTCGTGGCCCATGGCGATGCCGTCGTCGATGGCGATGGTATTGAACTCTTTCGCCACGCCGCCCGCGGCCTCGATCTCGCGCGCTACCATCTGGCCCAAATCCTTGAGGTGAACGTGGCCGGGCACGAACTGCGTGAAGCTGTTGACCACGGCGATGATGGGCTTGCTGAAGTCCCCGTCCTTCATGCCGGTGGCGCGCCACAAAGCGCGAGCACCAGCCATGTTGCGGCCCGAGGTCGACGTGCGTGAGCGATAGGTAGGCATGGGGCGTTTCCTACCACGGCCATGCCAAAAGAGCATGGGCCAGACTGCGATTGCCGCCGTGCTGCCGCCCGGTTTCGGCGCTACAATGCGCCACAACGTGGGCGAGACCGATCCTTCGCTGATGAATACGATGCCGCACGCCGAGGCGGGCGCTGCACCTGCGCCAGCAGCGAAGTTCGATCCGCTGGTCGGTGCAACGCTGGCCGAGCGCTACGAAATCGTCCGCCGCATCGGTGAAGGCGGCATGGGCGCCGTGTACGAAGCTCGCCACAGCATCATCGGCAAGCGCGTCGCCATCAAAGTGCTGTTGGAGAAATTCCTCGAGAACGAGGAATTCATCGCGCGCCTGCTGCAGGAGGCGCGCCTCGCCAGCTCCATCGGTCATCAGAACATCGTCGACGTCACCGACTTCGGCACCACCCGCGACGGCCGCGCCTTCGTGGTGATGGAGTACCTGGAAGGCGAGCCGCTTTCCGAGCTAATCATGCGGGATGCACCGTTGCCGGTGGAGCGCAGCTTGGCCATCGTCAAGCAAGTGTCGAGCGCCCTTGGGGCCGCGCACAGCAAAGGCATCGTTCATCGCGACGTCAAACCCGAAAACGTGTACCTGATCCGGCGCGGCGACCAGGACTTCGTCAAGGTCGTGGACTTCGGCGTGTCGAAGGCCGTGCACACGCAGGAAGAGGGCAGCGAGTGGCAGCGTCTCACGCGCACCGGCGCCGTGCTGGGCACGCCGCTTTTCATGTCGCCAGAGCAGGCGGCCGGCAAAGAGGACATCGACGCCCGCGCCGACATTTGGTCTACGGCGCTCATTCTTTACGAATGCCTGACCGGCGAGCTGCCGTTCCGCGGGGCGAACTACCTCGGTGTCATCGCGCAGATTCAATCCAAAGAGGTGCAGCCACCCTCGGCGTTGCGGCCCGAGCTTGGCATTCCTCAGGCCGTCGACCGCATGGTCATGCACGCGCTTGAAAAGGATCGCGGCCAGCGCTACCAGGACATGGCCGACTTCGAGCGCGATCTCGAGCGCGTGCTTGCCGGCGACATGGATGCGGGGCTGGTTGCGGACATCGCCGGGGGGCCGAGCCCTCAGACGCCTTCGAGCCGTCGCTGGCCGTGGCACGTCGCCGTCGTTGCCGTGTTTGTGCTCGGCATCGGTACGGCGGCCGTGCTAGCGCGAGGAAGCAAGCCGGCATTCATGTTGCCTGCGCGGACAGCTCCGCCGGTCGCCAATGTGCCGCTCGTGAACCCGCCGCCGAAAGTCGCCGAGTCGCCTCGGCCCGCGGCCGTCGAAACAGCCGCTGTGGCGCCCAGCGAGCACGCGCGGCGACCGAGCAAGGGGCACCAAGTTGCTCGGCCGGCCGTCGCCGTCGCGCCCCAACCCGCGCTGCCGACCAAGAAGACCAAGGCAGACGACAAAATTGCGCCGTCACCCTATACTGAGCCGAAGGCTCCGTAGTGCGCGCATTCGTCTCGTTGGTCTTGCTTCTCACGCTGCCCGGTCCTTCGCCGAGGGCCGAGGAGTCGTCCGCGCTCGAACGCGCGCATAAGCACTACGAAGCCGGCGTGAGCCTGTTCGAAGCGGGAAACAAAGAGCAGGCGCTGGTCGAGTTCCAGCTGGCCAACGAGCTCGCGCCCAAGAAGGAAAACGTCTTCATGATCGCCCAGTGCGAGTACCACCTGGGCCAATTGGTCGACGCGCGCGCCAGCTACGAAGCGTACTTGGCGGAACAAAAGCAGGGCGAGCTGGCAGATCTCTCTCGCCTGCGCCTCGAGGCCATCAATCGCCGCCCCGGCATCTTCGCCATCAACACGGTGCCCGACAACGTCGAGGTCCGCATCGAGAGCGACGGGGCCACGGTCGTCGGGCAAGCGCCCAACGAATTCCGCGTTCCGCGCGGTCACTATCACATCACCGCCAGCAAAGAGAACTTCGCCAGCGAGACGCGCGACCTGTCCATCGACGTGGCCGAGACCAAGCCACTGTTTTTCAAGCTGGAGCCGATTCCCGCGCATCTCACGATTCGCACGACGCCGCCGAACGCTGCGCTCTTCGTGCGCGGCAACCGTGCGCAGAACCCCTACGTGCAGGACGTCCCGCCCGGCAACTACGAGATCTACGCCGAGGCGTCGTATTACCAATCGAAGCGCGAAACCATCACGCTCGCGCCGGGAGAGAATCGCGTGGTGGAGTTCCCGCTGACCTACGTGCAGCGCTCGGGCCGGCCGGAGCTGATCGGTTTTTGGACGGGCATCGGTGCAGTTGGCGGCGGGCTTGCGGTGTTCACACAGAGCAATCCCAAAGAAACGAACCTATCTTTGTCGTTGCCACTTTTCGGCGCCGGCATCCTTGCCGGCGGCATTGGCCTCGGCGTCCTCTCGTCGACTACGTCGCTTGTGCCGAATTACATCCGCGACAATCTCGCACTGTTTCGTATCGGCGCGATGTGGATCGGTGACGTCGAAGGAGCGACGCTCGCCATGGGGCTCAGTCACGATTGGGTGGCGACTTGGTTTGGCGGAGCCGCGGGACTGGTGGGCGGGGCGGTAGCAGGGTGGTGGCTGGATGACAAGTCACCCAACTACGGACGCGTGTCGCTCATTCAGAGCTCGGCGCTTCTCGGTGCCGTCGCGGGTGCCTTGATGGTGCCTGCAGTGGGGCTCTATCCGTCCGCGCCGCCACAGCCGGCTGCGAATGCATCGCAGGCTGACATAGATGCGTACAACGCGGCCAACGATCGCTATCACAATCAGGTTAGGCAGCGTCTAGCTTGGGGCATGTTGGCCGGACTCAATGTCGGCTTGGCCACTGGGCTAGCGATGGCCTATTTGCCCGACCAGACCGTCTACGGCCCCAGCTGGCAGCGGGTTCTCATGGTCGATCTGGCGGGAGTCGCGGGTGCCGTCTTCGCTACCACCATCGAGTTCTGCACACGAAAATCAACCGTTGCCGGTAAGACCGTTCGCGTGCATTGCGCGAACGAGGATACCACCTTCAACGGTAGCACGGCTCGCTTTGCACTCGTAGGCGCAGGGCTCGGTCTTGTGGCCGGTTGGCTTCTCACCATGAACTACGACCGCAACAACCAAGCGCGACCGGCACCGCCTTTTCTTTCACACATTCCGCTGCCCGGCGTGGTGCCTGTGCAATCGATGTCCGGCACGGCCGAGCTTCTGCCGGGCCTGGTTTCGCAGGGGCAGTTCTAGGGCCTGTCCCCAAATTCGGCGACCAAAAATTTGCGCGATAGCCCATCCGGTGGCTTCGTCGGGAAATGCACCGACACGAGCTGAGTGATGCAGAATGGGCCCGAATCGCACCTTTGCTGCCGGCCGAGACAGGTCGGCGTGGACGGCCAGCGGATTTGCCCAACCGCACCTTCATGAACGCGATCTTCTACGTCGCCAAGACGGGCGTTCCGTGGAGAGACCTGCCTGAGCGATTCGGTCCATGGCACACCATTCACAACAAGTTCACGCGCTGGAATCGCAAGAAGGTCTTCCAGCAAATCCTCGACGAGTTCAAGAAAGGCACCGACCGCGACTCGAACATGGTCGATGGTTCCTACGCGAAGGCGCACCAGGATGCGGCCGGTGGAAAAGGGGGGCCCAAAGTCAGTGTATTGGACGCTCTCGCGGAGGTCTCACGACCAAAATCCACGCTCTCGTGGACAGTCTCGGTCGTCCCCTCCACATCCATCTCACGGCGGGGAACATCCACGACGTCACCGAAGCGCCGACGCTCATAGCGGCGGCGCACGGCAAGAGTCTCATCGCCGACAAGGGTTACGACTCGAATGCTGTCATCGGCGCGATCCAACAGCGAGGCATGAAAGTCGTAATCCCGCCGAAATCGAATCGGAACGACAAGCGCAAGTTCAGTCGCAAGCTTTACCGGACCCGGCACTTCGTCGAGAACTTCTTCTGCAAGATAAAGCGGTACCGGCGTGTGGCCACCCGCTACGACAAGACCTCCTCGAATTTCCTCGGTTTTGTTCTCTTCGCTGCGGTGCGAGTATGGCTGGCCTGATTTTGGGGACAGGCCCTAGTTCGCCAGTCACGCGACGAGGTCGCGACATTCTCGCCAGGGTGAAACGCTGGCTGTCGGACTGCTGTCGTCGTTCCGGGTGATAACTCGGCGAAATCGCTGCGCTGTCTGGGGGCACGGGCGATGCACTGAGCGGGGCGCGGAGGACACCATGGTGCGACTCAATCGAATGCCGTTGCTCGGTTTCTTGGGGCTGCTCGGAACGATGCTGGTGGGATGCACGGACGACAGCGGGATCAACGTTTCGAACAATCCGGTCACCGACGGCTCGCTGCCGACTAACGTGACCACGGTCACCGATACCGCGGTGACCTCGGCCACGGTAACGATGACCGTGACTTCCTCGGGAACAGACACAGCGACGACGAACCCTGGGACGACCACGGCAACTGGCACCAAGAGCGGCACCTCCACCTCCACGGGCACCGGTACCCAAACGTCGACCGGAGTGACGACGACGGTTACGGCCACCACCACCGCCATCATCACTCTCACGGGCACGATGTCCGCGACTTCGACCACGACCTACAGCGCGACGGGCGGCAACGTCACCGTGATTCTCAGCTATCCGCCTGCTTGGAACTGCCCGACCAATACCGGCACTGGGGTTGGCGGGGCCACGGGTACGGCGATCTTGCCTACCGATAGCACCCTCTCCACCACGGATTGCAAGTCGCTGGCGAATCTCCGTCGGCCGCTTCTGAAGGCGCAGAGCCAGAGCACTCTCAGCAGCGCTCGCAACAATCTCATCTACGCCAATTGCACCGGCAAGACCGAGACGCGCTGCCTGGACAAGAACGGCCAACAAATCAGCATGGGTTACTGCCCCTATGGGTACGCGACAAGCGCAGATGCCGGCGTTTCCTACGGCGCGGGAGGCGCGATGGCCAGCGCTGGCTCGAGCAGCGCACCCGGTATCGGCGGCGCCGCCGGCTCCACCGGCGCGACGGAATACTCGACCACCAACACGCAAGTGGCCAGCGTCGACGAGGCCGATTACGTCAAGAACGACGGCAACAGCATCTTCGTGTTGGCGACAGACGGCTTGCATGTCCTCGACGCGTGGCCCGCTGCCGAAACGCACGAAGTCGCGCACGTTAGTTTGGCCGGCGAACCACGTCGCCTCTATTTCTCCGACAATCGGCTGGTCGTCTACTCGCGCATGCAGGCGACGGGCGCGAGCGGAAGTGCGGGCACGTCCAATCCCTCGGATCAGGGTTGCACTTACGGATACAACTGTCGTTTCTCGAGCGAGGGCGGCCACACCCTGATTCAGGTCTTCGACGTCACCGCCCCCGCGACGCCGGTCGAAATCATGCGCTACGAGCTGTCCGGTGGCTACGTCGATTCACGTCGGGTCGGTGCGTACGTTTACACCGTGGCACACGATACCGGTGCCACGCAGATTCCGGGGCTCGACTACACGCTGCAAGCCACGAGCTACGACGATCTGCAAGCCAAGTACGCGCAGCGGATCGCGGATAACAACGCCAAGATCGACGCCACCAGCGACGACTACTTCCTGCCTTGGGTCCAGCAGGTCAAGCCCGACGGGACTGCCTCGGTCGTGTCGAGCTGCCAGCAAGCGCTGGTCACGCAGGGTGCGCAGGGGGGCAGCTTCGTGTCGATCAACACCTTCGATCTGACCAAGCTCGGGCCGCCCACGCGCACGGTGATTGGCAGCAACGCTGGCTATATCTATGCGTCGCCGACGGCTCTCTACATGGCAGTCGATCGAACCTACGAGCAAGACTACTTGGGCAGCACGTCCTATTACTACAGCAGCTATCAAGCCGCGGACTCGTTCGTGCACAAGTTCAACTTGAACGGCGCGGATACCAGCTACGTAGGGAGCGTGACCCTGACCGGCCACATCTTGAATCAATTTTCCATGGACGAGTCCGACGGCGTCCTGCGGGTGGCCTCGACCAAAGGCTGGGTACCCGATCCGTCGGTCATCAGCTACCTCACGACCTATGGCATGCAGGCCGGCAAGCTGGTGCAGCTAGGTCAGGTGGGCGGAATCGGTCCGCAAGAGGACATCCGCTCGGTGCGCTTCGACGGCAATCGCGGCTACGTGGTGACGTTCAAGAAGACCGATCCATTGTTCGTCTTCGATCTCACCGATGCCACGAAACCCAAGCAGATGGGCGAGCTGCAGATCCCTGGCTTTTCCACGTACATGCAGCGGCTTGACGATACGCACGTGCTGGCCATTGGCTTTACGGCCGACGATCACGAAAGCTTCGCCTTCTTCAACGGGATCCAGATCCAGATCTTCGATGTCAGTGACCTGGCGAATCCCAAACTGGCTTGGAAGTACGTCATCGGTACGCGCGGCTCGAGCTCGGAAGCACTGACCAACCATCTCGCCTTCAACTACTTTGCGCCGAAGAAGATGCTGGCCCTTCCCATCACCGTCTGCGAAAGCGGCGGCGACGGTACCTACGCGACCAATCTGACCTTTGCGGGCGTGATGGCCTTCGACATCTCGCTCGACACCGGCATCGCCGAGCACGGCCGGCTGCCATTCATCGATGCGGGCACGGTCGCGGCCACCGACAATTGCGACAAGTGGTGGACCGACTCGAAATCGCTGGTCAAGCGCAGCATCTTCATGGACGACTACATCTATGGGCTCAGTGACACACAGATGCGCGTCTCGGCACTGTCTGCGATGAGCAGCGTGCTCAAGAGCCTTCCGCTCTCGAGCTTGTAGTGTCAGCGGCTTTCAGTTCGGGACGTTTGCTCGGCGAAGCACAACGTAGTTGCCGACGCTGAAGACCTGAGTGAAGCCGGCGCGCTCGGCTTCGCCTACAAGGCCCGAGTGACGTGGCAGAAGCAAATGACTGAAGAGTGGATTCGAGAGGAGCGGCGAGTGGGCTTCGAGCTGCGGGAAAGAATGCGAGAAGCCCATGTATCCGGGCACGTAAAAGGGTTGGTCGTAGAGCAGTCCGGTTAGGTCGGGCTGGCGCGCGATCCAGGCCTGCGCGGCAAAGCGATCGGCATCGAGATCAGCGAAGTCGTTGCCTTTGCAATGAAGGGCGCCGTCCGCGAGCACGAGTGCGACGACGACGGCGACGCCTCGGCGCACCGACCAGCGAATTTGATTGGAGCACGACCGCAAGAGCTGTAGCCAGCCGCCCATCGTCCCCGCCAAAGCAATCAGGACGAGCGGCCAGCACAGCATCACAAAGCGCTCTTCCTTGTGCCCTTGTGTGCTGAGCAAGAGCACGAGGCCAACCGCGGATCCGACGAAGGGCCAGTTGGCGCGGAGGCCGAGGAGGCACACGAGGCCCAGGATCGAAAGGCTAATCGGAAGGCGGTGCAGAAACTGCTCCCAGTACCACGCCGAGGGCATGGTGCCAAAGCTCGCCGCACCGCCTTGCACCACGTTGAACCTGACATAGCGAATGTAGGAGCCAAAGAATTCGCCCCACGTCAGGCGATCCAGCAGACCAAAGAAAAGAACAGGCACGAGCGCAAGGGCAAAGGTCCAAAGCAACACGCGAAAGCGCCTTGTCCATAGCAGCCACAGACCGGCAAGCAGCGGCACCGTAGCGTGCTGAATGCGCAAGCAGAAGCCGAGCCCAAGCAGCAGCCCAAGCCATACGACCTTGCCGCGGCGGATGCGGCCGCTCCGCTCGGCCAGCTCGCCGGCCAGGACCAGCGCGCAGACGAGGCAGAGAATGGAGGCCAGCTCGCTGAAGGTGTGCACGGAAAAGCGCACCAGCAGCGGAAAGGTGGCGCAGAGGAACGCGCCGATCAAGCCGCCCTGCCAGCCGGCAGGGGGGAATTCGTCGGGCGGAGGTGGCGTCATCTTGCGATCCGGCCAACGCGAAAGCAACGCGCCTCCCCGCCAGCCCGCCCACACCAGGACGAGGCTCAGCAGCGCCCAATGCACTTGCAGTATCTTGATGATCGCTCGACCGTTGTGCAGGCCGAGCCGCAGGAAAAGCGCCATCCAAGCGCCGTGATAGCCGGGCAAGAACCACGAGCGCACGCCATCGCGCCACTCCCAGGTCTCAACGCCCACGCCCTGCAACCGCAGCCACGCCGGCTCTAGGTACTGGAAATATTCGTCGGGATGGTGGGGCGGCTCGAATACCACTGCAAGCACGCGCAGCACGGCGGCGACGAGAAAGATCGCGCCAAGCACGAGATAGACGGTTCGCGCTTTCGTCGCTTTCGTCATGTTCATCGGCCCCAAGTCTCCACTTCGAAGACGCGCACGATTTCTTTGCCGTCGCGCTCGAAGTCGATGCGTACGCCGTGCGCGCCTTCGCAATGCAAGTCGTGGGTTGCGATGGCGTTGGTGTTGGAATCCACGTCGACCGACGGTCCATTCTTGCCCGACTGCAAGCACTTGATGTGATAGCGGCGGGTCGTTAGGTGGTTCCCTTCGACGCTTCCGGCGTGGCGAAGGACGACTCGTTCCAGGGTGTGCTCCTCGCGCCAGCGGATCTCAACCCAGGGGTGAGCATCACTCTCAGCCGACGCCCATTTTTCGACGAGACCGGGCGATGTCTTCGCGTCGACGAGAAACAGCGGGTGATGATGGTTGACCCAATCGGCGTAGAACGAGCTGGCGCGAACGGTAGGTCCGAAATCCCAGCGTGACAGGTTGTACAGTTCGCTCGGTGGCTCTCGCTGGCGCGGAAGCTGTGCTTCGAAAGGCGCGCGTTTCGTGACAAACAGGCCGAGCCCGTAAAGCCACAGGCCGACCAACACGAGTGCGGCGGCGAGAAGCCATCGCCGAAGTCGGAGCGCTGGCCGCGCGAGTATCGGCGTGGTTGTCAGCACCATTGCTGAATACCACATCTCCGATCCGATTTTGCCCACCAGCTGTGCGGTCGATTACGACGAAGGTCGCTTTTCTACTTTTTCCCGTCGCCGTTCATGCCGACGCGCACGGGCCGGATCTTCCAGATGTCGTCGCAGTACTCGCGGATGGCCCGGTCGGACGAGAACTTGCCCATGCGGGCCGTGTTCAGGATGGACATGCGTGTCCAATGCTTCGTGTCCTTGTATGCAGCAGATACCCGGCTTTGACAATCGACGTAGGCGGCAAAGTCGGCGAGCAGCATGAAATCGTCGTGCTCAATCAGGTTCTTCACCATGTCTTCGAACAGCAGCCGGTCGCCGCGCGAGAAAAAGCCCGAACGCAGAAGGCTCATGGCTTCGTGGAGCTCGGCGTTGCCGTTGTAGATGTCGCGCGGGCGGTAGCCTTCGGCTTGGATCTTCTGGACCTCGGCCGCGGTAAGTCCGAAAAGGAAGAAGTTGTCTTCCCCGACTTCGTCGCGAATCTCGATGTTGGCGCCGTCGAGCGTGCCGATGGTCATCGCGCCGTTGAGGGCGAACTTCATGTTTCCGGTGCCCGAGGCTTCCTTGCCCGCGGTGGAAATCTGCTCGGACAAATCGGCTGCAGGGTAAATGCGCTGGGCGTTTTTCACGTTGAGGTCGGGCAAGAAGATGATGCGCAGGCGGTCCTTCATGTCGCGGTCGTTGTTGATGACTTCGCCCACGCTGTGGATGAGCTTGATGATGAGCTTGGCGGCGTGGTAGCCGGGCGCGGCCTTGCCGCCGAAGATGATGGTGCGCGGACTCTCTTCGCGCTTCGGATCCAGCTTGAGCCGTCGGTAAAGTGTAATGGCGTGCAGGACGTTGAGGTGCTGCCGCTTGTACTCGTGGATGCGCTTGACCTGCACGTCGAACATCGATTCGGGATCGAACTGCAGTTGGTACTTTGTCCACGCGCTTTCGGCCAACGCCTTCTTGTTGTCGTGCTTGACGTTCTTCCACTTTTCGGCGAAGGCCGCGTCGTCGGCGAATTTCTCCAAATCACGCAAGCGGGTGAGATCGGAAATCCAGCTCTCGCCAATGGCCTCCGTGATGAGCGCGCTGAGGCCCGGGTTGGCCAGCATGAGGAATCGGCGAGGCGTAATGCCGTTGGTTTTGTTGCTGAACTTTTCCGGCGACAGTTCGGCAAAATCGCGCAGGACGGTTTCGCGCAGCAAATCCGAGTGCAGCTTGGCCACCCCGTTGACCGCGTGGCTGCCGACGGTCGCCAGATGCGCCATGCGGACGCGACGCTCGCCGCGCTCGTCGATGAGCGACATGCGCTGAAGACGGGCCGTGTCGTTGGGGTAGCGCAGGCGAATTTCGTTCAGGAAGCGCCGGTTGATCTCGAAGATGATCTCCACGTGCCGCGGCAGAAGCTTCTGCATCAGCGGCAACGGCCAGGTTTCCAGGGCCTCGGGCATGAGCGTGTGGTTGGTGTAGCTCAGCGTCTTCGTCGTGATCTCCCACGCCGTCTCCCACGGCATCTCGCGGTCGTCGACCAAGATGCGCATCAGCTCGGCCACGGTCAGCGACGGGTGCGTATCGTTCAGCTGGACGGCGTACTTCTCGTGGAAGTGATCCATCGTCTTTTCGTGCTGCTCGTAGATGCGAATCATGTCCTGCAGCGAGCACGAGATGAAGAAGTACTGTTGCTGCAGACGCAGCGCCTTGCCCGCTTCGGACTCGTCGTTGGGATAGAGGACCTTCGTGATGTTTTCCGAAAGCGCCTTTTCCTCGACGGCGCGGCGGTAGTCGCCGACGTTGAACGCCTGCAAATCGAGCGACGTGTACGCTTGCGCTTGCCACAGGCGCAGCATGTTCGCCGTGTTGGTGCGGTGGCCGAGAATGGGCGTGTCGTTGGGAAAGCCCTTGAGGATTTGCTCGGGCACCCAGCGGACCCGGTAGTGGCCCTTGGCATCGGCGTAGTGCTCGGTGTGGCCGCCGAAGCCGACTCGGAACGCGATTTCGGGATGCGCGATTTCCCACGGGTAACCGAGGTGAAGCCAGTGATCCAGCACTTCGACCTGCCAGCCGTCCTTGATGGCCTGGTCGAAAATACCGAACTCGTAGCGGATACCGTAGCCGGTCGCCGGAATCTCCAGCGTGGCCAGCGAATCGAGATAGCACGCAGCCAGACGGCCGAGGCCGCCATTGCCGAGGCCGGGCTCTTCTTCCTGTTCCAAGAGCTCGTCGAGGGACAGGCCGAGGTCGTCCATCGCCTGGCGGGTCGGCTCCCCAATGCCGAGGCTGACCAGGTTGTTGCCAAGCTGCGGGCCAATGAGGAATTCAGCCGACAAATAGGCCACCGTTCGGCACGACTGCGAAAAATACGTGTGCGACGTATGAATCCAGCGGTGCAGAAGCCGATCCCGCACCGTGTATGACAGCGCTAAGTAGTTGTCGTTCGGGGTCGCCACCTCGGGAAACTTGGCCTGGTGGGTAAAGAGGTTCTCCAGGAAGTCGTGCTTGATCGACTCGGCGTCGAGGCCGAAGTGGACGTCCTTGCTTGATGCAATGCCTGGCTTGGTGTTGGGATTTCTCATTGGGCGACTGCATTGTAGCCCGCTAACGCAGGGGTCGCCCGAATATCGGCACCATCCCGTCGGGGAGCGCCAACGCGCGCTGGGGCGATCTCTATCTAAGGAGGAGGTTGCGGAAGGGCTTGCGGTTAGATGCGTCCACCAAAATGACGGCTTTTCCCGATCGTCTACTTTGGCACGGTCATCGGGTTCGGGAAGTTGCCAGTCAGGAACAGGATCGAGTACACGCCTAGCGACTCTTGGAAGTAGTGGTCGTTTTGCACCGTGGTAGACACCGATTCTTCGATGGCCTCGCGGCGGATGTCATTGGTGGTCTCGTTGTCCGCGTTGAAGCGACTTACGTAGGGACACATGGCTAAATTGACCGTGTAGGAATTGTGGCCGTAGGCCGGGTCGCAATTGGTGACGGTTCCATCGGTTCCGAGCTGGTGGCAGATGGTCGAGAAACGGTTGGCATTCGGCTCAGGTGGATTCTTCTTGTAGAAGTTCGTGTAGAAGGTCTGGATGTTGTCCATCTTCGCCTGGATGCGCGACTTGGTATTGTAGTGGGGCGACGAGTTCGCAGCGTTCTCCGGCAGGTCTTTGTTGTTTCCGAACCAGGCTGCGTCGATACCCAGCCGCCACAGGGCGCGGCCCCACTCGTAGGGCTCGCCGCCGCCGGAGCTGCACGGCTTGTCGATGTGGCCCTGGTCTCCCATGAGACCTGGGTGCACGCCGCTTTGGTCATAGCACTTCTCCACCATGTCCCAGACGGTCTCGGCAGTCTTGTACCAGAAGTCGTGGTACGACTGGCCGTTCGTGGCCTTGGCGTCGCTGCCGAGCTTGGCCGCGAGGAAGTCGCCGAACACGCGGAAGTATCCCGGCGGGTAATAGTCCATGTAGACAGTGTTGACCGTTGCAGGAGCGTAATCGCACTTGGTATCGGTGCAGTAGGATTTGTCCCAGCTATCTCCCGCCGTCGGATAGTTGAAGCCGTCGCCATATTTCGCGTTGATTTCGCACTCCATGCCCTTTAGCCATGCGACGGCGATGTCGTTGTAATCGTTCGGCCATTGCATCGCCGCATAGACGAGGCCCATGGCAATGTCGACGTCGCCGTCGAAGGCACTGTCATCCTTGCCGCCCTGGTCGACCGGGAGACATTGTGAGCTGTCTGTCCAAATCCAGCCCATCAGTGAACAGTACTTGCTTTCGGAGCGGAAGCGGCGGACGAAGGCCCACAGCTTGTCGACCAAGTCCTTGTCGCCGATGGCGGCGGCGATGGCCATACCGTAGCCCTGGCCCTCACTGACCGTTCCCTGGGGAATGTCGCTATAGACGCGAGCTGTTCCCGTCCCGCACGCATCGGCGTCGAAGCGGACCCAGTTCTTCTTCCACAGCTGGTAGCGCTCCCAGGTGAAGGCATTCAGGAGATCCTGCACCGTCGCCGCGTTGGGATAGATGTACGCCAGTGATCCGCCGTTGGGATAGGCGTAGTTGGTCTTCGAGTACGGGAACCATGCGCCGTTGCCGAAGCCGACGGTGACTGGCGTGGCAGGCGGCTTCGCTGCACAGGCGTCGTCGTTCCAGATGCCTGTCGCGGACCAGTCGCCGTTGGTCCCGTCGGGGTAGTAGTCGTAGACCATGAAGTTCGGCGGATCGACACTGCGGGGAATGTCGGGCTTGCCGTAGTACCAGCGGATCCAGTAATCCTTGGGCGTGGCCGGCAGCGGCCACGGCTGGACCGTGTTCCATTCGGGACTGTGCAGCTTGTCCACCGCGCGCCAGGTTGTGGTCGCACTGAAAGCCGAATCAGGAACCGGACAGTTGAACCACGGTCGGTCTTGCTCGCGCTGGCAGATGACTTTCAGGGCATTGCCGGGTCCATTCACTTCCAGCTCCATCCACTTCGGCATGAGCGACGGCTTGGGGAAGAATGTGAACGTCTTTTGCCCGGCCCACAGATAACGGAAGTGCACCGTGTGGTAGCCAGAGGGCTGCTGCGGGTTGCAGGGGTCGACCGGGCCCGTTGCTCCGCCGCACTTGTCGTAGCCCGGTCCTGGGTTCGACGTATAGACGAAGTAGGTGTTGGTCTGCAGCGACCAGTCCATGCACTTCGTGGTGGACGCGATGGTATTGTCGGGGGCGCCAGCGTAGCCGATCCAATACTCGTTGGCGGTGCGTACAGGCAGCTGAATGCTGTTCGTGTAGAGGTTCTTGGAGTCGTCGGGGTAGCGGAAGACGATCTTCGGCATGGTGCCGGTGGTCGGCCACGCGCTGTTGGGAATGAGTACGTAGTACCACGGACAATTGCTGTCCTGGAATTCGAGCACGGCGACCATCTCGCACGTCAGGCCGGTGACCTTGAGGCTCGACGGATAGGGCGGCACCGTGAAGCCCATCTTGGTGGCGAAATCGAGCGGGCAGGCCGAGCCGGGGTAGGGCGTCTTCGGATCGGTCGGGTCGTTCCACGGCCAGCGGAAGTGCACCTTGGTGTAGCCGCTGGGCACCGTCAGGTTGGGCGGCGTGCCCACGTCGCACGCCGGGTACTTCAGGGTCGTCGCATCCGAGGTCAGGTGAAAGGCGTTGTCGCCCACGGTGACCGGCGAAGCGGTGAAATCTTTGCGGATGTTGCTGTCATCGCCTTTGTATTCGATCCAAATGTCGCTGACGTTCTTGAAAGGCGACAGGTCGAAGTTGCCCGATTGGTCGCCGGTGGGACAAGCATCTGCGCCGACCGCCTTGACCAGGATCTTGGTAATGCTGGTAGCCAAGCAAACCGAGTAGTACGAGCAATTGGCGGCATCCTGCCGTGCGCCGTAGGTGGTCCAGTTACTCGGATCGATGACCTGCACCTCCATGGGCGGATTGGGCATCGTCTTCATGCTCGGGGGATCGATGGTGTTGGACCAGATGTCGCGCACGTGCACGCGCACCATGCCCGACGGACACTTGGGATTTTCGACCGTGGGAAGGTCGGGCGCCACATCGGGGTTGCTCTTGGCTGCGTCGGGCTTTGCATCGGGATTCCCGGCGGGCGGCGCGTCCGCTCCGCTGTCCGGTGAGTCGCCCAGCGAGACGGGGTCGCCGAAGACCGGGTCGCCCATGCTGGCGGCGGCGTCCTTCTTCGTGATCGGCGGCGGCGCCGCATCCGGCGCGTCGGTGAGCACGACCTCGGGATCTCCCGAATTGAGAAGGAGGTGGGAATTGCAGCTAACGAGCGCACCCACTAACCCGCAAGCGACCAGCCCGATGCGCGCGTACTTCCAGGTGTGACATCTCATGGCTTTAGTAAGGGACAAACTCCCTCGTCCTTTGTTGCCACATCATGCGCCAAACAGCTCAAGAATGCATGCATGTGGCGGCGAGCACAATTGCGCAGGATGGACTCGCTGCGGCCGATGGGCGATCCTTCGACCGTGCGTTACGAGCGCGGTCTACTCGCCAAGCAACTGGTTGGCGTTTGCCTGTTTTTCGGTGGTTGCCTGCCGCTCGGCAAAGCGCCCGCGGGACAGCACGTCGTGCACGATCGAACGCTGACCGGCGTTTTCCTAACCGCGTCCGAGCAGGAGGGCGCGTCCCATTTGCTTGCTACCGGGCCGACGCGGCCGCCCGCCAACGCCGCGCCAGACGAGCCGTCTACGGGCGGAATCGCAGTGGCAGACGTCTATGCATTCGCTTACGCGGACGCTCAATCGCCTGTCGAATCATTGTCTGGCCAGCAAGCCATCGTCGAGAATGTGGAGCTGCCCATGGGCGACCCAACAAGCTACGTCTTCGCGACGGACAGCCGGGGCCGTCTGGTGTTCGTCCAGCGCCGCGTCGATGGCGACTGGGACGACATTTGGCGTCTCGATCTTTCGACGGGGCAGTTGGATGACGTGGGTTTGAACGTGTGGATGGACAGCAGCCCCAGCTTCATTTTTTCGGCAGATCGCAGCCGCGTTTTTGCCGGTTCACCGGGCGACGGCGTGGTGCTGGGCGATGGCACGAGCGATGCCCTTGGCTGGGTCAACCCACCAGCAGTCTTCGTCGGCAATGACCTTTACTACGTGTCGCCGGCCGCCTCCGCGACGGCTGCTTCGACTTCGCCGGCAACCGTCGTCGAACGCAGCCGACCAGGCGCAAAGCCGGAGATCGTTGCCTCGTCGTCGGGACGGCTTTCGCTGGACCCAGTTGTTGGCGAGCAAACGCCGCAGGTACTGCTTTCCCTCGTCACCGACGCGGGGCGCGCCCCTTTGGCGCTGCTCGACACGAGCACCCTCAGGAGCGCTCCGCTGCCAGCCTCCCAGGACCCAGTTCAGTACATGTCAGCCTCGAACAACGGCTCCTGGTTGTTGTTCGTTACGCCGGGCGAAGGCGGGCAGGCGGCCACGACGGCGTTGGCGTACGTCCTATACAACTGGGTTTTCCAGGCTAGCTACCGGATCGTCGGTTCGGCCCCCAGCGCCAGCTTGGGCGTGGAAAGCCAATGGCGGCCCGGGCACGATGAGCTTTGGTTCGCGCTCGGCCCTTATGCGGCGTATTTCGGTGTCTGGGCTGCCGGAGTCTCGCCAAGCTCCTACACGTCCGTGGTCGACAAGGGATCCCTCTCTACCTTTCCTTGGGCCGACGGAAGAAAGTCGACGTTCACGAGCGACGGCGCCTTCGTCGTCCTCGTCGAGCATAGGCTCAAGGACAACGTGGGCATCACGACTTTTTCCATCGGCCCCGCTGACAACCTTGCGGCGCCGCGCACCGTGCTCAACCCCGAAGGTTTCGACCTGAAGAGTTTGTGGGAGACGACGGACGGCCGAGTGCTTGCGGGCGTTGGAGAGTGGAACTCGGATCGGCAGGACATCCTACTCGTGGATCCCAGCAACGGCTCATCTCGCCTCGTCGGTGCCGGTGGCCACGTGGTGACTGTCGGCAAGACGCGCATGTTGGCCTTGCTCAACTGGGAAAGCGCGCGCCTGGCCGGCGACCTGATGCTCGTCGACTTGGCCACCGGCAGCCAGACGGTTCTCGCCGAGAGCGTGTACGCCGTGGCGCTCGATCCCGCGAGTTTTGCCGACGTCTCGCCGGACGCGGATCGGCTGGCGCCGGGCACGCGCGTGGCCTACCTGGTGCGCGACCGCTTGGAATCGCCCTACGACGGGCTCTGGGTGGCACGTCTCCCGTGAACGGCGCCCTGCTTTTCCTGATGGCGACGGCCATCGATGGCGGTACCGTCGATGACCGCACACCGATGGATGGCGGTGCGGTCGACGAACGACCGTCGGAGTCCGATGGCGCGCTTTCTCCGTCGGCGCTGGACAAGGCGCCAGCTCACTTGCGCGGTCGCGTCCTGGCCAAGGGCTCGCGCGGAGCCCTTCCGGGTGCCAGGCTTATAGTGAAGGGGGGCGACCAAGGTCCTATTACCGAGACGAACGACCAAGGCGAATTTGATACGGTCGTGGATTGCGGTCCGCAAACCGTCGTCGTGCGGGCCACGGGCTACGACAGTCTTTCACTTACCTACGATGCATGTGCGAAAAGCGAATTTCTGCTTCTTCGACTGAGCCCACGACCCGACCTTCCCCTCTACGAGACCGTCGTGGTTGCCACCACCGACGAGCCCACACTGGATTTGCGCGGCCCGGAGCTGACCACGACACCCGGCGCGCTTGGCGATCCCTTTCGCACCATCGAATCGTTGCCTGGCGTGGCCACCGTCGCGTGGCCGGCGCCCATCTACGCCATTCGCGGCTCGAACCCCGGCAACACGGGCTACTTTCTCGATGACTTGCAGGTGCCGCTCTTGTTCCACCTGGCGCTTGGCCCGTCGGTGATTCACCCGCATTTTTTCGACAGCATGGCCTTCTATCCGGGCGGCTATCCCGCGCGCTACGGTCGCTACGTGGGCGGCGTGGTGGCGGCCGAGACGCGCGCCCCGCCCGAGGATCGCGTGCATGCCGAGGCAGACGTGCGGCTGTACGACGCCGGTGGCTTGTTATCGGTGCCTTTTCCCGATGGCAACGGCGGCGTGGCGGCGGGCTTCCGCTATTCGTACACCGGTGCCTTGCTTTCGCATCTGCAAAACGATCTGACGCTTTCTTATTGGGACTATCAGGTGCGTGCCGATCGGCGTGTGCGCCGCTGGCGCCTCTCGCTCTTGGCCTTCGGCTCGGGCGACAACCTGGCGTATCGCTACAGTCCATCGAGCCCACTGCAGGACTACGTGCTGCGCTTTCATCGCGTCAGCTTGCGTGCCAGCACCTCGGTCGCCGGTGGCGAGCTCTCCCTTCGTCTTGCGTTCGGTGCCGACAGCAGCACGGCGCCCATTGTCGAGTCCTTTCCCATTCACGCCGACGCCTACAGCATCCTGCCGCGGGCCCGCTACACGCACGCGGGCCGGGAGGCGGACCTCGAGGTCGGCGTCGACGGCGAGGTCGAGTGGCTGCGGCCGAAGGTCGGCATGGATGAGGCAGGCGCCTCGGACCTAGCGCGGGATCGCGTTGCTCTGCTTGCGGCCGCCTACGTGGCGACGACGATTCGTGCAACGGATCGTCTGAGCCTGACGCCGGCGCTACGGCTCGACAGTTACGTGATAAGCGGAGCCGGGCGGGCCGACCTTGGGCCGCGTGTGGCAGCGCGCTTGCGCATCAGCGACAGCGAGTGGCTGACCGGCAGCGCGGGTCGCTTTTCCCAAGCGCCGAGCTTGTCGGTTCAAATCCCGGCGGCGGAAAACTTCGGCTTGGCGCTTTACGGTTTGCAGACGGCGTGGCAAGCGGCGCTCGGCCTTGGCAGCCGTCGGATTCCTGGCGTCGAGGCGGAAATCACCGGCTTCGTGCAACGCTATGTCCTGACCGATTTGCGAGATCCGACCCTGCTTCATCCCGATCCGCTGGCCAGCGACTTTCTGGTTCGGCGTGATGCTCGCTCGTACGGCATGGAGGTGATGCTGCGGCGACCGTCCACCGAGCGTCTACACGGCTGGATCGCGTATACGCTGTCGAAGAGCGAACGCGTTCTTGGCGGCGTGATTGGACCTTCGGACTGGGATCAGCGGCACATCCTGAATCTGGTGCTCGGCTATCGCATCGGCCGTTACGAGCTGGGCGCACGCGGCCACCTGAACAGCGGCCGGCCCGTGCTGGTGAGCGGCGGCCAAGCCGAAACGTTCGTGCGGCTGCCGGCCTTCTATCAGCTGGACTTGCGGGTCGAGCGGACGATTCTCTTCGACGCATTCACGTTGAACGTCTACGCCGAGCTGGTGAACACGACCCTGTCGCGCGAAGTGTACGGGCTCGATCGGCAAGACGACGGCACCCTGACCGAGCGCAGTCTGCGCATCGTGCTTCCGTCCATCGGCATTCGCGGCAGCCTGTAGAAGGCCAAGCAAGCTCTAGCCTCCCCATTGGGGACGAGGCAGCCAACTGGTATGTCGTGGGCGCAATCGCTGATACACTGGATGTGCTTACCAGCAGGCGCGTCGATTCTGACCGGTACACGAGACATGACAAGATCATCGGCACAGAGCAGCAACTGGGTGAACCAGCGTGTTCGCGAGGCATTGACGACCGGCTCGCACACGGAGCTGCTCAAGGCACTCGTGGAAGCCGTTCCAGGCAGCTGGTTCTTCACGCGTGTGGATGGCTCTTTCGCTTTCGTCAATCAAAGCGCCTGCACCATGCTCGGCTACAAGCGCGAGGAGCTTATGGCCCTGACGCTTTTCGATGTCGATGTGAACATGACGAGAGAAACCTGGAAGACGCTCCTTGCCCAGGGGACCTTCAGACCAGGCTCGATTCGTACCGTGCACCGCCGCAAAGACGGAACGATATTTCCCGTCGAGGCATTCGGCTCGCGCATCGTGCTCGGCGACGAGGACGTTTCTGTTTCCTATGCCGTTGATCTGTCCGAGGAAGCCCAGGCCCGGCGAGCACTGGTCGAGAAACAGTATCTCCTGCAATCCCTGCTGGACAGCGCACCGATCGTGGTTTGGTACGTCGACGGGGATGGACGTCTTCAACTTTCGGAAGGCAGTGCTTTGAGACTCGTGGGCCTGGCCCCCGGTCAAGTTGTCGGCAAGACAGTCGGGGAATTGTTCCCTTTGTTGAAAGAGGTGGTGGAGGCCACAAATCGCGCCCTGCAGGGACACTCGGTCGAGGGAATCGTCTCGGTTAACAACTGCGACTTCGAATATCGCTACGTTCCCAGGCGGGACGGTGAGGGCAAGATAGTGGGAGCGACTGGGGTGGCCGTTGATATCACTGCTCGTCGTAGCGCCGAGCACGCCAATCTTCGGCTCATGAATGCTCTCGAGCAAACGGATGAATCCATTCTTCTTCTGGATCGACAAGGGCGAATCGAGTACGCGAACGCCGCGTTCGAGGGTGGCAGCTCCGGCGCCCACAAGGCCGAGACTCGAGGGCGACATTGGCCCGATCTGTTGCCGAATCGAAGCGGGGACCACGATCGTCTCGCTCTCGTGCAGGCTATCGCCAATGGCACATCCTGGCGTGGGGTCCTTCGAGGCGAGTTCGACGGACCGGACGAACAGGTCATTCTCGCGAGTCTTTCACCGCTACGAGACTCAGACGGGGGCCTAACGGGTTTCGTCGCCGGAGGGCGTGACATTACGGAGCAGACGCGAACCGAGGAGCGACTTCGGCAAATAGAAAAGATGGACGCCGTAGGCCAGCTCGCCGGAGGTGTCGCTCACGACTTCAACAACTTGCTTCAGGTCATCCTCGGCAACACGCAGCTTTGTCTGACGAATGGCAAATCGGATCAGGTACCAGCCTGGCTGCAGGAGATCAACGAGGCCGGAAAACGGGCCGCCACGCTCGTCAAACAGCTCCTCTCTTTCAGTCGGAATGTGGGTGAGCCCAAGAGTGTCGCACTCGATGGTCTGATCGACGGCATGCTGCCCTTGTTGCGACGACTTCTCGGAGAACATATCGACATTGAAGTCCAGCGAGGCAATGACAATTGCGCCGTCTGGGCGGATGAAAGCCAACTGGAGCAGATTGTCGTGAATCTGTGTGTCAACGCCCGCGATGCGATGCCGGAGGGCGGCCGGTTGCAGATCCACATCTCACAATGCTGTGTCACTGCTGGAGAGGTCGGTGCTCTTGGACTGTCCCGACCGGGCGACTATATTGCGCTCGACGTAACAGATACGGGCCGTGGTATGAGCGACGAGGTTCGTCGCCGTCTCTTCGAACCATTCTTCACCACCAAGGCGCCAGGCGCCGGCACGGGATTGGGCCTCGCGACTGTCTTCGCCATAGCCAAGCGCCATGGTGGCAGCATCCAAGCTCGATCGCAGGTCGGTCAAGGTAGCCGCTTTCGCGTGCTCTTGCCCCGCGGCGACCGGCCGCGCGACCTACCCGCGCCAAAGACACGGACGGCTCCGGTCTCGCCACGTCGCTTGCGCATCCTGCTTGCCGAAAATGAGCTCTCGGTGCTCAAGATCGTCGAGCACTTCCTGGTAGCGACCGGTCATGACGTGGTCACGGTCCAAGATGGCGAAGCGGCTCTCACGCGCATCAAGGCAGAGGGATCGGCGTTCGATTTGCTCGTCCTCGACGCCATCATGCCCCGGGTGAATGGCCCAGAAGTGTACCGGGCATTCCGGGTGGCGAGCGCCGCGCCGGTCCTGTTCGTAACCGGTCACGAGTTCAACGTGCTCGAGTCACTGCCGCCCGATCCGACCCGGGCATTGCTTCGCAAACCTTTCGGCGCCGCCGACCTTGCGACCGCGATAGCCAAGCTCTTCGACGGCAGTAACTGAATGGCTGTTACGAACCAGGAAATTCCGGGCTAGCATCTTATTGGACCGCTAATACCTCACCCACCGTGCCCAAGGCAAGGCACGTGGCGTATTGCTCGGCGAAGCCCAGCGGTTGGCGGCGGTGCAACACTGGCGCTCCCATGTAGAATTGGCCACATTCCGCCGATGATCCGGACATGTTGGTTGCCGAATGGATGAGCCGCGATCTCGCGACGGTGACGCCCGACGAGAGCATCTCGACGGCGGCCCGGCTGCTCGGCAAGCGGCGCATTCGCCAAGTTCCGGTGGTCGGGGCCGACAACGTGCTGTGCGGCCTGGTCACGAAGAGTGACCTTTTGCGCGCGTGTCCGCCGGATCTAAATCCATTTTCGCTCATCGGCTCCATCGAGCTTCCTCGGCCGGTGCGCGAGATCATGACCAAAGAACCCATCACGACCAGGCAGGATTCGCCCCTGGAGGAGGCCGCGCATCAGCTCATCGAGTGTCGCATCAATGCGCTGCCCGTGATCGCGTCCAACCTTCAACTGATCGGTATTCTCACCGGCTCGGACATTTGCCGTGCGCTGCTGGCGGCGCTCGGTGCTGGCTCGCTCGGAGTGCGTATCACTTTTGACATCAAAGCGAATGAAGATGTTTTCGGCCTGCTCACGGCGCTCGCCAGCAAGCACGACGCTCGTCTGCAAAGCGTAACCAACTTCGAGCACGACGGTCGGCATACAGCCATCGTGCGCCTCGAGGAGGAGCGCGTGGGCCTGGTCGACGAGCTTTGGCAGACTGGCCACTCGGTCTCCAGCGTGGCGCGGTTCAAGTAGCAACATCCGGCGCCCGCTCCTTGGCGTCGTAGAGGTCGCAACCAAGGGGAAAACATGCGTTACAAGCTTCTGGGGAAGAGCCGGCTACGCGTTTCGGAATTGTGCTTGGGTGCCATGACCTTCGGCGAGGACTGGGGCTGGGGCGCATCGAAGGAAGAATCCGCCAAAGTGTTTCAGGCGCACGTCGAGGCGGGCGGCAATTTCATCGACACAGCCAACCACTACACCGGCGGCAGCAGCGAGCGGATCGTCGGGGAATTGATTCGCGATCGGCGTCCCGAGTTCGTCTTGGCCACCAAGTACACCCTGAACCCGCGCGTAAGAGATCCGAACGGCGGCGGCAATCACCGCAAGAGCTTGGTGCAATCTCTGGAAGCGAGCCTCAAGCGGTTGGGGCTACTGCCCCACGCTATCGCTTACGGCCGGGCGGCGATGTGGACGTCTTTGATGGCTTCGCGGAAGCGCAGCTCGAGCTCCTTGACTTGCAGATCCGCCTCGATGAGGCGTTTGGCGACGACGTCGAGGCGGGCGGACGCCTTGGCCAACCGAGCGGTGAGCGCCTTGCGTAGATCGTCCGCAGCTTTGTTCTTCTCGATGGCCTTGATGTTGTCGCGGGTTTCTTCGGTGGAACGTTCGAGCTCTTCCTGTTCGCTGCGCAGCCGGCCCATTTCATCCGCGAGCCTCTTCCAATCGTTGCGAAGCGCGAAGGCGGACTTCAGTGCGGCGGCGCTGGCGCGGTCGGCGTCGGACGCCGCGAGATAGCCTTTGACCGCCTCCTCCGCCAGCGGCGAAAGCCAGTCGACGGCTTGTTGCTGTCCTTGGCGCTCGTCGAGCGTGACCGTGGCCGCGGACTGCGGCCCGACCTGGACCGGAACCAGCGCGCTGCCCGTGCCCATGTTGTCTTCCGTGTCTTTGGGTGGACTCAGCAGTTTGCTCCCCGGCTGGCGCGGATGCTTGAGCCACAGCTTCGACGGCCGGGAATTACCGCTCTTGACCGTGTAGCGCGTGCGCGGTCCAACCTGACGTTTGATGACGAGCTGGCTCATCTCGACCTGGTGAAGGGTGGCGCCTTCCTGGATGTATTCGACATTGCGCTCGACGGCCAGGCTCTGCTCCATCGCGAAGGGAACCGTTGCGCTGGCCCCGGCGGGCAAGCCGTCGATCACGCCCTGGCCGAGGAAGCCGCCTTCGCCGAAAAAGGCCAACGGCCCGCGTTCGAGCAAGCCGCCGGTCTGGTTGGTGAAACGTGCCACCCGGAAGGGATGTGCGGCGGAATCGGGAACGCCCGGATCGGGCGCGAACAGAAAAGAGGACTCGCCCGGTACTTCTTTGTCGAGCAGGAGCAGCATGGTGGCGCTGCCGTTTGGCACGGTGACGGGCTCGGGCAGCTCGTAGCGCGTGGCCCCGCCGGTGACGGCAACGGCGGCCAAGGCGGCCAGGTTACGCGCGCGGGAGGGTGTCGCGGCACCCATGGGCGCGGGCATCTGCATCGCCCGGTTGGTCACGGGTTTGCCGGCGAGACGGCCTTGGCGCGCCATCTTCTTTTCAGGCACCGCCGCGAATTTGGCCATGGGAGCCGAAGCGACTTGGTCCATTTCCATTTCCTCGGCAGGTACGGGCGCTGCGGGGGCAGGCGGCGCGATTCCCAAACTCGTCTCCGACTGGGGAACAACCGCGATCACGTCGCTGCCATCCGCCAGCACTGGCCGCCCAGGAATCACCGGCTTTTCAAGCTGTGTCTGCAGCGCCAACGGCGCATCGGCAACCACCGTCAGTCGCGTGCTTTTCCAATCCTCGCCCGACAGGTTCTGCACGATGCCCCACACCTGCAAGCGCACCTTGTCCTTGTCGAGCACCAGACGGTACGACGGGCGCCATACCGGCGCTTCGGCAATGTAACCCACGGCCAGGTCGTGCTCGTTTCCATCGAGCTCCATGACGACCCTTTCGAGGTTCTTCTTGGGATCGCTCGATGGTTTCTTGTCGCCCGGTTTTTCGCCCATAGGCGCTGGCGGCGGAGGCGTGGGCTCGATGGTCTCGTCCCGGTGAAGCGGGAACGAAGCCGCGCGCACCGAGCTGCCACCTTTTTCCATCACGGCGAAGCTGGCGAGAAAATCGCCCACTTCGTCACCGCGCACGCGGAAGGTCACGCGGTTGCCCGTTACCCGGCCTTCCCGTTCGAAGTAGGCGACGCCGTTTCGGTAAATGACCACGCGCCGAAGCGCTAGGGTGTCCGATTCGACGGGCGCTGAGGTGGCGCACGAAGTGCACAGCAGGAGCGCAAGCAAGATGGAGGCTTTCATGCGCAGGATCTTCAGCGACTTGCGCACGATGCGCAAGAGTTGGCCGGCTCCGCACGCGCCGAAGCACGGTCTGCTAGGATAGTCGATGAAAGTCTCCGTATGAACGTCGGCTATCTCATCAATCAGTATCCACGCGTCAGTCATAGCTTTGTCCGTCGAGAAATGGTCGCTCTGGAGCAGCTCGGGACGACGGTGCACCGCTTTTCGATTCGGCCTTGTCGGGACGAGCTGGCCGATCCGCGCGATGGCGCCGAGTTGCCCAAGACCGCCGTCATCTTGAGCGGCGCCGTACGTATCCTGGCCGCAACCTTCGTCGTGTTTCTGCAAAGTCCCGGTCGCTTTGGGCGGGCTTTGCGCGAAGCCTTGCGTCTTTCGCGGCGCTCGGATCGTGGGTTGGTTGCCCATCTTGCCTATTTGGCCGAAGCCTGCGTCCTGCTCAAAGAGCTGCGTCGGCGCAACGTTCAGCACCTCCATGCGCACTTTGGGACCAACCCCGCGGCCGTGGCGCTTCTGTGCCGCTTGCTTGGTGGACCGCCCTACAGCTTCACCGTCCACGGTCCCGAGGAGTTCGACAAGGCGCCGCTCTTGGCGCTGGACCGCAAAATCGCGCACGCGAAATTCGTGGTTGCCATCAGCGCCTTCGGGCGCAGCCAACTGCTGCGGTTGTTGCCTGCGGCGGAATGGAAAAAGATCGAAGTCGTGCACTGCGGCCTCGATGCCGAGCTGCTGAATACGGCACCGCAACCGATTCCCGACCTTCCACGTCTGGTTTGCGTCGGTCGGCTCAGCGAGCAAAAGGGGCACGGGATTTTGCTCGAGGCAGCGGCAATCGTGGCCAAGGACGGCATCGCCTTCGAGCTGGTCCTGGTTGGCGGCGGCGAATTGCGCGAGCCGCTGGAGAAGCGGGCGCGCGAGCTCGGCGTCGACGGTCGTCTTCGCATCACCGGCTACGTCAGCCAGGAGCGCGTCGTCGATGAACTGCGGGCGGCGCGGGCTCTGGTGCTGCCCAGCCTCGGCGAAGGACTGCCGGTGGTGATCATGGAGGCCTACGCCGTGGGCCGTCCGGTCTTGAGCACGTACGTCGCGGGCATTCCCGAATTGGTCGAAGCGGGCGCGAGCGGCTGGCTGGTGCCCGCAGGCGCGGCGGATGCCTTGGCGGCCGCGATGGAAAGCGTGCTGGCGAGCCCATTGCCCAAACTCGAGGCCATGGCGGCCCGGGGGCGGGACAAAGTTCGCCAGCAGCACGACGTGGTGGCGAGCGCCAAGCGTCTTCTTCAGCTTTTCGGTGCGGCATGACGGTCGTAGCGATTTCGCTCATGGCCTTGGCCATGCTGGGCGCCGCGCCGACCGCGTTGCTATTCATCGAGTGCCTGCTCGGCGCGCGATCGGTTCGGGTCCTACGATCCAAGCAGGAATCCGACGCCCTGTCGGCTGCTCGGCGTCCGCGCATCGCCGTAGTGGTTCCGGCCCACGACGAGAGCAGCATCATCGCGGCGACGGTGGAGCATTTGCGCGGCCAGCTCGTCGCGGGCGACGTTCTTCTGGTGGTGGCCGACAACTGCGAAGACGATACGGCCGCACTGGCGAGAGGCGCGGGTGCGATTGCGATCGAGCGCAACGCTACCGAGCAGCGAGGGAAAGGGTACGCGCTGTCATTCGCCACGGACTACCTCAAGACGAACGGCGCGCCCGACGTGGTGGTCATCGTCGACGCCGACTGCCGGGTTTCCGAGGGCGGAGTGGCGAAGTTGGCAGCGCAAGCGGCGCTGTGGCGCCGGCCGGTGCAAGCGGACTACACCTTGCTGGTCGCTCCCGAGGCACGTCCAGCCGCGCGCATGTCGGCGTTTGCCTTTCGCGTGCGCAACCGTGTGCGGCCGCGCGGACTGCAGCGATTAGGCGGTTCTGTGCATCTCGGTGGCACCGGCATGGCCTTTCCGTGGGACATCTTCGTGGCGGCGCCCTCCATGCGTGGTCATATTACCGAGGATCTGGCGCTCGGGGTCGAGCTGACCCTGAAAGGTCACGGTCCGGCGCTGTGCTCCCAGGTGCAGGTCACGAGCGATGTGGCGCCGTCGCAAGCCGGCCAGACGGGACAACGGCGGCGCTGGGAATCTGGACACTTGCAGACGCTCGCCCATTACGTGCCGAGGCTGCTCGCGCGGGCGCTGGTGCGGGCGCGGCCGCGCCTGCTGCTTTCGGCGTGCGACCTCGGGATTCCCCCGTTGGCTCTGCACGTGAGCCTGGTTGGCGCCGGCGCCTTGGCGAGTGGCCTCGCAGCTGCCCTCGGCGCGTCGGCTTGGCCGCTCCTGCTGTTTGGCGCTGAGCTCGTCGCTACTGCTGCGAGCGTGTTTATCGCCTGGCTGGCGGTGGGGCGAGACATCCTGGGCGCGAGCGACTGGCTGACCCTTCCCGGTTACGTCCTTGCCAAGATTCCGCATTATCTACGGCTGGCTGGCCGCAAGCACGACCTCCATTGGAACAAGACCGAGCGCAAGACGTGAAGACTTTGCAAGATTCCATCCTGGTCAATAATGGTAGCCGATGACACCTGAAGCGCCGTCCGTCGCCGCCGACGCCGAGACGAAGTCGCAGCATCTCGGCTCGACCGCCGTCAATGCGGGCGCGTGGATTCTCATTGGGCTCGGTACCATGCAAGTACTGCGGGTGCTGAGCAACGTCGTGCTGACTCGACTGCTTTTCGTCGAGGCGTTCGGTCTCATGCAGCTCGTGACGGCGGTGATGGTGGGCCTGCACCTCTTTACCGACGTCGGCATCGGGCCGAGCGTGGTGCAGAGCGCCCACGGCAACGATCCCGATTTCTTGGATACAGCGTTCACCGTGCAGGTGATCCGTGGAGCGCTTCTTTGCCTCATCGGCACCGCGGTTGCCTACCCCTTTTCGCGCTACTACCACGAGCCGCGTCTCTTCCCTCTGCTCATCGGCGTGAACCTGTCGTCCTTCATCGGCGCGCTGCAGTCGACCAAGTGGTTCACCGAAGGCCGCCGGTTGGCGTTGCGGCGGCTGACGATGCTTGAGGTCGGCATTCAATTTTCCAGCCTGGTGGCCACCCTGACCGTCGTGTACTTCACCCGCAGCGTGTACGCCTTGCTGGCCGGCAACCTGGTCAGCGACAGTGTGCACGCCTTCGCGAGCCACTACCTTTTGCCGGGACACCGCAACCGTCTGCGCATCGTCCGCTCGCACTTGCGTGGCATGCTGCGTTTCGGGCGCTGGATCTTCCTTTCCACGCTGCTCACCTTTGTCGTGGGACAGGCCGATCGCTTGGTCTTTGGCAAGCTGGTTCCGCTCGCCATGCTCGGCATTTACGGCATCGCCTCGAATGTGTCGGCGATGGGGCCGCAGACGCTCGCGACCATCATCGACCGGCTCATGTTTCCCATGCTGGCCAAAGTACACAACGAAGAGAACCGTTTGGCGCCGGCCTTCGTGCGGGCCCGTCGGCCGATTCTCGTGCTCGCCGGTTTTGCCTTGGCGGGCTTCATCGGTGGCGGACAGGAGGCCATTCGACTGATGTACGATCCTCGCTATCACGCGGCCGGCTGGATCGTGCAGGTGCTATCGGTTGGCGCTTGGTTCGGCACGCTCGACTTCATCAATACGCGTGGTTTGCTTGCGCGCGGCGATTCGCAATGGCTGGCCGCCTCCGGGCTCGGCAAGCTGTGCGGGATGCTTCTTCTCATTCCCGTAGGTTATATGACCTTCGGCTTTCGAGGGGCCGTGGTCGGCTTTGCGGCATCCGAGCTCGGCCGCTACGTCGTGAGTTGCTGGGCGGCCCAGCGTAAGGGCTTGCTGGCCTTCGGCGACGATACGCGTTTCGGCGCTCTCATGTTGCTGGCGAGTGCGCTGGCCTACGGCGCGGTCGTGCTCGTCAAGCGATCCGTCACCAGCAATGCCGCCGTCGGCTCGCTGACCGTGTTCCTGGTGGTGCTGGCGGTCTATTCGCCCACGTTGCGTGGCCTGTTCCGCGACCTGCGCGCTATGCGCTCTGCCGCGAAGGCGTCCGCAGCGGCCGTCGTGCCCAACGTCGCGCCCAGCGCCGAAGCGTAGCCGCTCGATTCAGGCGGCGAGTACGGACACCGAGAAGCGCTTATCCAGGGCATCCAACAAAGGGGTCGATACGGGATCGACGCACTTGCGTGTAAAGAGGGCCGGGGAGCTCAAGAGGCGTTCCAGATCCGTCAGATCCATGGTCTTCGGGCGCGGTTTGCCGCCGATCACGACCCACTCGATGAAATGAACGCCCCGTTCGGGACGGGCGATGAAGGCGGGCACGTCGCTCGCCGATTCGAAGTCGTGGGAAATGGGGAACGAGGAGCTCTTGACGATGGAATGAAAGAAGATCTCGTCCGGCGCGAAGGTGTGGCGGTGGAAATCCAGATAGTCGGGATTTCGCTGCACGAAGGAGAGAATGAAGTCGACGCAGTCCCCTGAGAGCGCCCACCATTGCGCCCCCCAATAGAGCGGGATCTTGCAAGTGACTGCTCTTGGGATTCGAATCCGCTGGACCAGCTTTCGAATCAAGCTAATCCGGGTGCCGGGAAAATCCATGAAGTGGGAGAAACGCACGTGCCGAAGGTGCCAGGCTCCGGTGACGAGACGAGTATCGATCCCCATGAATTCCTTGTCGCTGGCGAGCGCGGCTTGGATGGTTCTTGAATCCTTGATGGGATAGTCCATTCCACTCAGCAGGCAAAAGCGCGCGCGCCCGGGCACCTGCGCGCGGGCTCGTCGCAGGAGATTGAGGGTTGCTTGCACCATGCTGAACCCGGCCCAAAAGACCGGGATGCGATCGTCGCCATCGAGAAACTCGACGTGCTTGAGGCCTGCAGCAGCCTGGCGAAAAGGCACGAGCGGGCGTGAACCATCGATATGGACGAAGATACGAGGAGACGTTCCCTCGAGCGACCGCAGCAGTCGGGCTAGCTGGGATGGATTCTGGTGTGCGAGGACCAGAAAGACCAATTGCACGGGTGGGGGATCGCTCGACTCTGAAGCTTGAAACATAGTCTGCTACTGCTTTCTTTCCGGATCGGCAGCAGTGACCCAGAATGTTAGTACTTCCGGTAGCTCAGCCTGCCAACAGCCAAGCATACAGAGAATGTTACAGGAAACACCCGTTGGTGGCGATGCCCGGCGGCGTAAAATCACACGCCGGCAGGTGTATTGGCGTGATGACCCGCCTTGACGTTAAACGCTGTCGTTCAGCGTTCTGTGTCGCGCTGGCGCTTGCCTAGTGGGACGATCCTTCCGCAAGCGTATCGACGACGGCGCGGTACTTCGTGCGCCTGCGGTCGAGAAGGTCCTCGACATTCGCCCACGGATCTCTCGGTCCAATCCAGCCCCAGCAATTGAAGACGGTTCCACCTGCGGCTTGAAACTCGGAAAAGAGTCGTCGGTAGAGGGTGTACATCGCCGGCTGCTCGGTCATTTCGAAAAGTAGGTCTCTAATGGCAGGGTCCTCGCTGCCGAACGCCGTCCCGCCCTCGTACGCGTAAAGCTCCAAATGGCGCTCGGCAGCCAGATCTTGAAAGACGCCGAAAGACTCGATGGCATGATTCAAACTCTCGCTCTTCGGTCCGACCGCCGGTTCGCCCTCGCCCGTGCGTATCTCGGTAATATCACCGAATTCGAGCTGCCGCAGCCCGCGCTCGATGGCGTAAGCCTTGCCTTTGGCCAGCCATGCGTGCAGCACCGGCTGATTGATCTTTTCCTGCAATTCACCGCTGAAGTAGCCGGTGATGGCGATGGCATCGGCGACCGTGTAGCAGGGCTTGTTGGCGCTATCCAGCGCGACCCAGCGCGGACAATCAAGCGATGCGGAGGCGACGTCGGGCCAGCCGGTTTGCGGAGCGATCACGATGCGCAACCGCTTTTCCTGTCCCGCAAAGACGTGCCGCCAAATCTCACCCATCTTGGAGGCGCGCATTCCCATGTACTGTAGCCACGCGGTGCCTTCGTCGGGCCAGAGGCCGCGTCCCTGGCGATTGGCATAGTCGGCTTGGGGAAAGCCCCAGTTCCACACTTCGTTGGAATACTCGACGGTAGCGCGCAGGCCCGGCGCCAAGCGATCGCGCACGTAGGTCGCAAATTGGGTCAGCCACTCGTCCGTGTAGCGGTAGGGCATGTTGAAATGCGGGTTGGCGCCGGTCTTGTTCGCCAGCGCTACCAGAACTTCGACGGGGTAGCCGCCGATTCGCGAGCCCTGCTTGGGATCCGTCGGGTCGATGGCTTGGCCGCACCAGTGGAAGTAGTCAACGCGCGGCCGCTCGGACCACAGGGCGTCTCGCTTTTCCTCGACGTTACTTTGCATCCAGTCCATGAAGCGTACCGAGCGGAACGGCTTCAAATAGTCGAGCATGTCGGGATTGAAGATTTCGCCCTTGGCGAGGAGGGGCTCGCGATCCTGGCGAAAGATTCGGATGTTGCGCAGGTACTTGCCGTTGCCGTTCGGGTCGGTCTTGACGATGCGAACGTATTTGGCACCGGGCTGAAAGACGAAGGTGGCTAGGCGCTTGGCCTTGTCGACCGAGACGGGCGAAAAGCCGAAGAAGTCGAGCTCGCCTTCGCCTTCCCACGTGATCGCGAAAGTCTTTCCGATGTCGGGGACCGACTCTTGGGTCGAGAACACGGTTTCGATCCAGCCGTACGACCGGCTGGGAAGGTCGCGGTAGCGAAGTGTGCGGGGCCAGCCTTGCGCGTCCAGATCGAGGTGAGCCGTCGCATCGAAGCTGGGATCGTTTTCCGCGCAGCAACCCGACCACGGCCGCGCGTCGTGCATCAGATCGATGAACGGCATCAGGTTCGACCAATCGCCGGGAAAATCGAGGTTGTACCCGATGATGAGCGGCTGGGCGGGCTTGACGGCCGGTCGCTGATGTTTCTTCGTCTTCTTCGTCTTGCCGAGGACGTGCTTGAGGATCGGGGACAGCGCCCGCTTCGCAAGCGCGCGTGGCGTTCGGAAGAGAACTCCGCCCGCGCACAACACCAGAGCAGCAATGGCCAACCACCTCAGTCGCTTATTCATCGCGTTGGTTACTTTCGGAAGTGGAGTCAGCGAAAACAGTACCTGTGCTGTTCTTGACAGACCACGGCGCGCATATCAAGTTCGCGCTGACTCTATGAGCGCACGTCGTCGGCCCAAGGTTCTCGCGATCGCCGAGGCTGCCAACCCCGAATGGGTCAGCGTTCCGCTCGTCGGTTGGTCACTGGTGTCCGCCTTGCGAAAGGTCGCCGACGTTCACCTGGTTACCCAGCAGCGGAACAGCGACGCCATCGAGCGCGCCGGCTGGCGACGTGGCACCGACTTCACCGAGCTCGACAGCGAGCGCGTCGCCGGGCCGCTGTGGAAAGTGGCGCACAAGCTCGGCGCAGCGTCGGGCGTGGGGTGGACGCTGACCACCGCGATGTCGATGCCGTCCTACCTGTGGTTCGAGCGGCTCTTCTGGCAAAAATTCCGCGACCAGCTGCAGGCCAAGCAGTGGGACGTCGTCCATCGCATCACGCCGCTCAGCCCAACCACGCCAAGCCTTCTCGGTCGCAAGTTGGCCGCCCTCGGGGTTCCGTTCGTCGTTGGGCCGCTCAACGGTGGCGTGCCGTGGCCGCGAGAGTTCACCAGCGCTCGCCATGCCGAGCGCGAGTGGCTTTCCTACGTGCGCGGCGCCTATCGCTTGCTGCCCGGCTACCGGGGCATGCGCGACCATGCCTCGGCGCTGATCGTCGGCTCGCAAGCCACGTGGCAACAGCTGGGCGACCGCTGGACGGACAAGGCCGTCTACGTTCCCGAGAACGCGATTCCCGGCGAGCTTTTTCACGACGAGGCGGAGAAGCCGCCGTATCAGCCGCTGCGTGTGGTCTTCGTCGGCAGGCTCGTGCCGTACAAGGGTGCGGACATGCTCATCGAAGCGTGCGCCGAGCTGGTGCGCAGCGGACGGCTGACCATCGAGATCGTCGGCGACGGGCCGCAGAAGAAAGATTTGGCGCAGCAGATCGACCAGCTGGGCTTGGTAAGCGGTATCTCGCTTTCCGGCTGGCTCGATCGCAACGTCGTCGCGGAACGCTTGCGCCAGGCCCACGTGCTCGGCTTTCCCAGCATTCGCGAGTTTGGCGGTGGCGTGGTTTTGGAGGCCATGGCATCGGGCGCGGTTCCGGTGGTGGTCGACTACGCGGGACCGGCGGAGTTGGTGACGGCGGAAACCGGCTACCGCATTCCGCTCGGCGACAGAGCCGCAATCGTCGCCGGTTTTCGTCGGCAGTTCGAAAGCCTGGTCGCGGATCCCGGAGCGTTGGCACTCCAAGCGGCGCGTGGACGTGCGCGCATCCTTCGCTGGTTCACCTGGCAGCGCAAAGCCGAGCAAATGGCCGACGTGTACGCGTGGGTGCTTGGCGAGGGCCCGAAGCCCGATTACGGAATGCCTTTTCGGGAAGCCGAAGTCGATCCGTTGCGCGGCGGTGCCACGCAGGCGGGAGTGTCGGCATGAGTAGATCGACTGAATCGATTGGATCGCTTGGCTACCTCGTGCCGGAGTTCCCGCAACAGACGCACGTTTTCTTTTGGCGCGAGATTCGGGCGCTCGAAGCGCGCGGGGTTTCGGTGCGTCTGATTTCCACCTCGAAGCCCGACCTCTCCCAATGCAAGCACGACTTCGCCTCGCAAGCGGTGGCGCGCACGCATTACGTCTATCCGCCGCGGCCGTTGGCGATTGCCCGTCAAGTCGCCAGGCACCCGCTGCGATTGGCTTCGGCCGTTGCCTACCTGACCAAGTTGTCGGCCAGCAGTCTTCGCGAGCGCTTGAAGCAACAGGGGCTTCTCGCTTGCGCTCTGGATCTCGCCGATTACTGCCGAAGCGAGAAGATCACCCACATTCATGGGCATTCGTGCGCGGATGCAGCCCACTTGCTGGCCCTGTGTCGGCTCGGCGGTGGGCCGAGCTTCAGCCTGACCTTGCACGGCGATCTCGAAGTCTACGGGCGCGACCACCAAGTGAAAATGGCAAACGCCGCCTTCGTGTCGGTGGTGGGCAGCCACTTGAAAGCGCAAGTCCACGCCGCCACCACGATCGATCGCGACCGCGTCTGGGTTACGTGCATGGGCATCGAGAGCGAACGGCTCGGCCGCTTGCCCTCCAAGCGCAGCGAGCGCGCGAACCATCTGCGCGTCGTGACCGTGGCGCGCCTCAACCCCATGAAGGGGCATCGTTATGCCTTGGCCGCGGTTCGTGCCTTGCGCGACGCCGGCGTGGAGATCCACTACGTCATCGTCGGCGGCGGCGACCATCGCGCCGAGCTCGAACAGAAAGTTGCGGAGCTCGATTTGCAGAAAAACATCACCTTCGCCGGCACTCTGGGCGAGGAGGACGTCACTTCCGAGCTGATGCGCGCCGATGCCTTCGTGCTACCCAGCGTGGGCCACGGCGAGGCGTGGCCGGTTTCGGTCATGGAGGCGATGGCGTGCGGCCTGCCTGTCGTGTCCACCATCATCGGGGCGACGCCGGAGATGATCACGCCGGAGGTGGACGGATTGCTGGTGGAACAGCACAACGAAAAGGCCATCGCAGACGCGCTCTTACGGCTTGCGCGCGATCCCGAGTTGCGCCGACGGATGGGACTGGCTGCAAAGAAAACAGCGCAAGACCGTTTTGACGTCGCGGCGACGGCATCTCGCCTCATGCAAGCGGTGACGGCCGCTCAGGGATGACTATTTCGCCATGGGGCCGCCGGTGGCGCGCGGAGAAATCCGTTCAAGGTGAGCCGTCCGTCGTCGTCAGAATCACTGATTCATTGTGAGGGCGCTACAGCACCAACGGATCATGGAATTTCGTCGAGACGCGCGGTTGGCCGTGGCCGCATTTTCGGCCGTGCTTTGGCTAGCGTGTAGCTCCGGCGGCACGGGTGGCCTGGGTGGGGTTTCTGGCTCGGGCGGAATCAGCTCGAACGGCGGAGCTGCCATTTCCGCTGGAGGCGCAGCCGGCTCGACGCCTTCCGCTTCGGGTGGAAATGGCGCGGCCGGTGGTGTTGCGACGAGCGGTGGCGCCAGCACGGCGGCGGGAGGGAACAGCGCTGGCGGCTCGGTTGCCTCGGGCGGAGCGGTCGACAGCGGCGGAGCAAGGGCGAGCGGCGGTGTTCTCGCTGGGGGTGGAGTGGTTAGCACCGGCGGCGCGCACGTGGGCGGTGCGACCGGTACCGGCGGCGGAGCCGCAGGCGTTGCAAGTACCGGTGGAAATTCCGGCACCGGTGGATCCGCGAAGGGCACGGGCGGAGCGTGCGGCGCCGGCGACAGCAACCTCCCAGCCGAGCCCACGATTCCTCCTGCCTGCACGACGTTGAACGCGACCCAGAACGTGGCCGTCAGCGCCCTCCCCAGCGAAAGCAGTCTGGACACCGCTGCCATTCAGTCGGCGCTCAATAGCTGCGGCTCGGGAAAGGCGGTGAAGCTGGCCACCAGCGGTTCGAGTAACGCGTTCATCACCGGCCCGCTCACCATCCCTTCGGGGGTCTCTCTGTGGGTCGATTCGGGCGTCACTCTCTACGCCACTCGCGATCCTTCCGTTTGGGGATCTGCTGCGGCACTCATCAGCATTGCGGGTGCAGGTTCAGGCATCGTGGGCGACGGCGTGATCAACGGTCAAGGCGGTGAGCCCAACATCGGCTCGTCGCAATCGTGGTGGGATCAAAATGCCGGCAGCAGCGGCAACAGCCCGGCGCTGATCTCGGTGCGCGGTGCGAGCAACTTCACGCTCTATCGGATCACCCTGCACGACTCGCCCAAGTTCCACGTCAAGCTCGGCGCAGACGGCTTCGTGGTGTGGGGCGTGACCATCAAGGCGCCGTCGAAAGCGACGAACAGTGTCGGGACGGCCCTCAGCTACAGTAATGCTCATAATACCGACGGCATCGATCCGGGCGAGGCGGCCAGCAACGGCACCATCGCGTGCAGCAAGATCAGCACCGGCGACGATCACATCGCCATCAAGGGTTCGAGCAGCACCGGCGTCTCGCACCTGACGATCGCGCACAACCGTTTCGGCGCCGGGCACGGGATGTCCATCGGCAGCGAGTTCACCGGCGGTGTCTCCGACGTCAATGTCTACGATTTGTCCATTGACGGTCAGGGCATGGGCACGAGCGGCGGCAGCTCGAACGGGATTCGCATCAAATCCGATTCCAGCCGCGGCGGGCTGGTCGACAACGTCACCTACAGCGACGTTTGCGTGCGCAATTTGTCGAACCCCATCTACTTGACGCCGCTCTATTCCACGGCCACCGGGTCCAGCATTCCGCAGTACACGAACATCAAGATCCGGAATTTCCACGGTCTCGCTGGAGGTTCGAACAAGCCTACGGTCACGCTCGACGGCTACGATTCGTCGCACCTCAACAGCGTCACTCTCGACAACGTGGTGATCGATGGCTCGCCCACCGTGAATGCGTCCTACACCAAGGTGACGCTCGGTCCGGGCGACGTGAATTTCACGCCGTCAGGCACCGGCGTGACGGTAACCAGCGCGATCAGCGGCAGCAGCACGACGAACCCCTGCACCGACAAGTGGACGACGTTCTAGCCAGCGCCCACGAAGGCGACCAGGCGCGGCTGCCCGCGTAACGGCGAGCGACCGAGAGGCATCGAATGCATGCGATGGCGCCGGCCCGAGCGCGACCTCTGTCATGACCAGGTACACTTACGAGCGCTATCTTTCGGCGAAGAAGACCGTCGACGACCGCGCACTCTACCGTGGGGCGTGGAAGGAAGTGGGCAAGCATCTGGCCAAAGCGCATGCAAAGCCTTGGCAGATTCTCGAAGTCGGCGGCGGAATCGGCACCATGGTGGCCCGCCTCATCGAGTGGGAGTTTTTGGGTCGTGCCGACTACCTGATGGTTGACGAGAGCGCGGAGTTGCTTGCCCACGCGCGCCGATGGCTTGCCGAGTGGGCTGCAGCGCGCGGAGCGAGGTCCGAGCTGAGCGCCGACGGCATCGTCATCCAAAGCCCGGGCATCGACCTGCGCGTGCGCTTGTGCCATTCGGATGTGCAGACCTTTTTGGAGCGCACGTCCGCCTCGCCCAAAGCCGATCTGCTGATTGCGAATGCCTTCCTGGATTTGGTCGATCTGTCGGCGACGCTGCCAGCCCTGCTGGCGCAACTGAGCGCAGACGGCATGTACTGGTTCACCATCAATTACGACGGGGAAACCATCTTCTTACCCGAGCATCGCCTGGATGGAGAGCTCTTGCGGGTCTATAACCGCAGCATGGACGAGCGCCGTCGCGGCGAACAGGGCGCCGGCGACTCGAAAACCGGCCGTCATCTCTTCCGGCATCTCCAGGAGCTTGGCGCTTCGCCCACCGCAGTCGGGGCATCTGACTGGGTCGTTCACCCGCTTGGCGGAAGATACGTTGCTGATGAAGCCTATTTTCTTCGCCACATCGTGAACACTGTCGATTTGGAACTGCAACGACACTCGCAGATTGCAGCGTCGGACCGCACCGAGTGGAGCAGCTTGCGCCGCGCGCAAATTACGCGTGGCGAGCTCGTCTATATCGCCCACCAGTTGGACTTTGCGGGTACTGCCAATCCTGCCGCTCTGGCCCGATAGGCCTATCTGGTAATCCGTTACCGCCCCGAAACGGCGCGGAGAAGGCATGCGTATCAGCTCGCGACATCCCCCTGAGAATGAAACTATTGCCTTCGAACGTACTCCAAGTGAGTGAAAACCGTTCACGCAGGAAGGCACTAACGAATAAATGATGAACTAATTGAGCAAAGGGCGAACTCTTATTGGTTGCGATTCAAGGTCGCATGGAGGTGGTAGCGGGAGTAACGAGAGGGGAGGCGCAGCAAGCACACGAGGGAGTTAGGGGCGGGGGAAACGGCCAGGGGAGGAGAAACCGTGGAGTGATGAGGCGAAGCACCGGGTGGACAGGGATGTTTGGGACGTCGGAAGGGGGATCTCCGAGCGCTGGCTCGGCCTATGCCCCTGGTCGTTCTTGGGCATGTTGGCTTGGTCTTCACCGGCCCGGTCAACGTGCCCAAGCTTTATCTCCTACGGCTGCTTTGGCGTTGCGTGTGGTGAGCGGATGCTAGACTTCGCCGTAGGCATTCATGGCGACGGTACCCCCTGAAGATGCGCTGACAGAAGCGGACGCATGGTTTTTGTTGCGTGGGCTCAGCGAATTGGCGCGAGCCGGAGGGAGCGTAAAGTCGCCGTGCGGTCTGATTGTGGACTCTGTCGGCGCCATTCAATTGGTGGCTCTCGGCCAAGGAATTGTCGATCTCTTTCCGGACATGACTCCATGTTACCGTGCCGTGCGGCCTCTACAGCGCGACGTGGAGCTGATGTTTGATCTGTACCTGCCTCTGTGTATCGGTACTGCCAGCGATAGCTTGGTGGTAGGGCACGTGGGGCAAAGCCTCGACGGACAAATAGCCACGTCGACGGGCGCCTCGTGCTACGTGACCGGCCATCAGGATCTGGTGCATATGCACCGCTTGCGAGCACTCTTCGATGCGGTTCTAGTCGGTCGCGCCACCGTTGCCTGCGACAATCCGCACCTCACCACGCGGCTCGTGCCTGGCACGAATCCCGTGCGCGTCGTCGTCGATCCGGGTTTGCGATCGCCGCTCGGCCGACACGTCTTCTTGGATCATGCGGCTCCGACCCTGGTCTTGCACGGCAGGGGTAGTGCCGATGATCGATCTCGTTTTGCGTACGCGGAGTTGATGGAGGTGCCGTGCGAGCCTCCGCACTTGCCACCCTCGCTGCTTCTCGCGTGTCTGCACGAGCGTGGCATTCGCCGCATCTTCGTGGAGGGCGGCGGCGTGACTGTGTCGCATTTCCTGCAGGCGGGCTTGATGGATCGGATCCACGTCGCCGTCAGCCCGATGTTCATCGGACAGGGCAGACCGGGCGTGGATCTGCCGAAGATCGACAGCCTGGACCAAGCCATGCGGCCGAAGACGCGAACGTTCACGCTGGGCTCCGATGTGCTCTTCGACTGCGAGTTCCCTCGCGCCCAAGCTGTAAGCAGCATGCGCGCGGCATAGCTAGGCAAACGCGTGGGGAGCCGCCGAGCCTCGGGACCTGCGCGGGCCCTGTCCCCAATCCCCTCGGGCCTTCGGCCCTCGCCCTCGCTCGGCGCGGACCATGGCGCGCGGCCGAGCGTAGCGAGGAGTCGGCAGGCGTGGGCGCAGGTGCCGCGGGTATGGAAACCCTTTCAGGGTTTCCATCAAGATCCCGCGTGGGGAGCCGCCGAGCTAAGCTCGGCGCGGACCATCGCGGGCATCGCGGGAAGGTATGGAAACCCTTTCAGGGTTTCCATCTAGATCGGCGGATTGGCGTTCTTCACCAAGTCGAGGAAGTAGGGATCGAACCACTGTCCCGCCTGGGGCGCGCCGGGGGCGGCATCGTAGCCTGCGCACATTTCGTCGAAGCGCGGCTGTGCGGGATCCGACACGCCGTCCGATTCGCCTGGTGGCTTGATCCAAAAGTAGGCGTCGACGCCGCGGATGGGCTCGGCCCGCGGCCTTTCACCGAGGCCGGCGCCCTTCACGTTGCACCAGCTGCCCCAGCTGCGGCGGATGCCACCCTTGCCGTTGCGAGACGTGTCGATGACGAAGCCTTTGCCGGGCATGCCGTACATGCTGAGCGTCTCGGCCAGCATCTTCACGTAGGTGAGCTCGTTGGGGCACGGGTTGGTCAGGGCCATGGCGGCGCCGTCGCGATTCGACAGGTGCGTGAAGTTGGAGACGTTGGTGGCAAAGCCGCGAATCATCTGCGGGCCGCCCGCCTCGTCGAGCACACGGCGAAAGACCTTGGCCATTTTCTCGCGGTTCGCGTCCCAGCCAAGCCAGCCGGCGTGGGCGGCGTCGAGATAGACACTGACGTTGGGCAAGGCGAAGCGTTTGATCGCATAGACCACCGAATTGCGGTAGGCGTCGGTGGAAGCGGCGCACTTGGGGACGAACTGATTGGTCGTCATGTTGGCCAGCGAATCGGGCTCGACGATGGCCACGATGGGCTGATCGGGATGGGCAGCGAATTGCTCGGCGATGGGGTCGACGAACTCGGCGCGGTAGCGAGCTTCCCCGTCCGCCTCGACGGAGAGCTCGCCGGCCGAGGCGTTGGCGGCGCAATCGCGATTGGGCAAGTTGCACAGGACGACGACGGTGAGGGTCGGCTTTCCGTTCGTGTCCTGCTGCTTCTTTGCTTCGTCGAGCCAGTTCTTGAGGTGTGGCACGCGCGCAATGGCGTCGAGCCAGACCGCGGTCGGATACTGCTCGACCTTGCGTACCTTGGCCGCCACCTCAGGGTGGTTGCGCGCCGTGGATTCGACTTCTTCCACGTAGTCCGGGTTGACGAAGAAGCTCACCGCCTTGAAGGGATTCTTGCCAGTCGTCTCGCTGACCATCGTCACCGGTGGCGGCTCGGGCCCGAGCTTGCCGCCGCAAGCGGTGACGCCAACCGCCAGAGCGCCGATTAAAATGAGAGTGTTGCGTTTCATCGCTGCCTCTAGAGGTAAAGAGTCGCAACCAGGAGTAAGGGGTTCAGAAGAATCTACGGTCCTTCGTGATGGTGTAAGCCTGACCGCTCGTTGGTCGTTTGAATGTGTCGAGATCTTCGGCGTTCGCCAGCCCAGTGTCGTGCGATCGAACTCGCTTCGATAGTCGTCGACGGCTCTAGGGCTCAGGTAGCTGGGCCGAAGGCTCGCTTTCGTCGTGCTCCCGCAGGCAGGTAGCCACGGCAGCAACCAGACTCTTTCGGTGCCGGCTCTTCGGCAGGAAAACGTCGGCGCCCGCCGCCATGGCACGTTCGCGTGCTGCCTTCGAGGTTCGCGCCGACAGCACGATGATGGGCAGACCGCGCAGGGTCGCCTCACGGCGGATACGCGCGATGAGCTGAAAGCCATCGAGGCGTGGCATTTCCAGGGCGGTCACGACCGCATCGAAACGGCGCTCGCTGAGCAACTCCCAGGCGTCCCAGCCGTCTTCTCCCGCAACCGCCTGATAGCCTGCTGTCAGGAGCATGCGCACGCAGGCCTCGCGAGCCAAGCGCGAATCGTCGACGACCAAAATGCGCGGTTGTCCACGCCGCGGCGCCGCCGGGGCCGGCTCGCTTGGGGCGTAGGCAATGTCCGCCAGTGCACCAAGGTCGAAAACCAATTGCGCCTTGCCTGCGCCCGAGGCGGTCACGCCGGCGTAAATGGGGATGAGGCCAATGAGAGGTCCTGGCGGCCTCACCACGATGGTGCGCGGTCCAATGACTTTGTCGCATGTAATGAGGAAATTGCGACCGGCGTAGCGTACGTGCAAGGCAGCCGCATGCCGGCCAGGCGGCAATTCCAAGCCGAGAAGCGCGTGGAGTTTGAGGATAGGAACACTAACGCCGGCAAGCGCCGGCAGCTCGCCGCTGGAGGTGGCCGCGCTCGGCGCATTGGTCAGCACGTTGTGACCGATGGGAAGCACTTCGAGCACGTGAGCTGCGGGAACGGCGTATACCTGCCCGCCGATCTTGAACAGCAGTCCCTGCGTGATGGCACCCGCCAGCGGCAGCGAAAGACGGAAGCGCGTGAATGCGCCAGCCTTTGATTCGACTTTGATCTCCCCGCCAAGGCGTGCGATCGCACGCTTGACGATATTCATTCCCATTCCGCGGCCAGCCAGGGCATCGGACTGCTCGCGGGTAGAAAATCCTGGCTCGAAAATCGACGCGATGAGGGTCTCGTCGCCTGCGTTCTCGTCGTCCAAGCGGCCCGTGTCGTGAAGAATTCGTCGAATGGCCTCGCGGTCGATCCCGCCGCCGTCGTCTTCGAAGGTCAGAAACACGAAATCCGCTTCTTGCGAAGCGCGAATGGTAATACGACCGCGCGTCGGCTTGCCACGTTCGGCACGCACCGGCGCGTTCTCGATCCCGTGCGCCATCGAGTTGCGCAAAAGGTGCAGCAGCGGGTCGGCCAACTGGTCGACGATGGCCTTGTCCAGCTCGATTTCGCCGCCGTGAACCAGCAGATCGGCTTGCCGATGGCAGGTGCGCTCCAGCTCGTGCAGGGCCGAGCCCAGGCGCGAGTAAGCCCATTCGAGCGGTACCAGGCGGGCGCGGCGGATCTGTTCTTCCAGCTCGTCGGAAGTCGCGCGCATGGATTCGGCGTCTTCCGTCAGGCGGCGCGCGGTGCGATCGAGATACGACAGCGTGTCGGTAAGCTCGACATCCACCTCGCCCAAGCGATCGAGCAGGCGGCCGTTTTCCTCCAACTTGCCGCCGCCAGACAGCGAGCCTTGGGCGGTTCGCACGCCGTTGCGAGTGGCGCCGAGGTCGCGCAAAACGCTGCGCATCTCGTGGACGCGTCGATCGAGTCGTGTACGTAATATGACTAGATCGCCAACACTCCTCAATAGTGCATCCAGCCGCTCGACATCGACGCGCAAGACGCCCTCGCCGCCGCCGCGCCGATCGGCCACGATGCGACGGTCGTTTGCGCGACGACGCTCTACCATTTCCTTGGGGTTCGGCACCGTCTCCGGCGGCTCGTTGGATCGCGGTGGCGGCACCGACAGGCGCGCGCTGGTCAGAAGCGCGCGGATTTCCGCCACGCCTTCATCGATGCGTTCCAGGATTCCGAAGGTCGGCGCGAGCTGGCCGCGGCGAATTTCCGTACACAGCTCTTCCAATTCGTGCGCCGCCCGCGCGATGGCATCGAAACCGACCGAGCCGGCCGAACCCTTGAGGGTGTGCAGATGGCGAAAGAGTACGTCGACCACATCCGGCGAAATGTCGAGCGTGCTCGAGGTTGCGCGCGAAAGAAGCTTTTGCGCGTCCACGATGCGTCCGACGTGCTTTTCCGCCTCCTCCAAGAAGAGGTTGCGCAGCATCTCGGTCTCGCCGGCATTCCACGGCGGCGCCGAAGCGCGCTCGCCGCTGCCGTCGCCACTATCGGGTTTGCCCGCCATGGCGGGAGCTACCTCTTGGTCCCGGCGGAGGGCTCGCCGAGGGCCGCCAGCACATTCCGCAGCGCCTCGCCGAGCGGCGTCGTGGTCTCGGCGACAAGGGGCGCGAGCGGCCCGAGGACGCGCAAGAGCTCGCCTCGCTGCTCGTGCAGAACTTTGGTCACCTCCGCTTCACCCTGGGTCGAGAAGTGAAGGGGGCCGAGTGCCTCGGAAAGCCTCTTGCGCATACCGGCCCGCGCATTCGGATCGCTGGCGACGTGGCTGGTGAGCAACGCCAGATTGTCGGCACTCGCGCGTACGCTTTCGATGGCGCGGGTGGCATCGCCGGTAGCACCGCCCAGCGTCTCCAGATACGCGCCGATATCCTTGGTGGCGCTGGCCGCTCGTTCGGCCATCTTGCGTACCTCTTCGGCGACCAAGCCAAAGCCCTTGCCTTGGGCGCCGGCGCGCGAGGCCTCGATGGCGGCGTTGAGCGACAAGATGTTGGTTTCGGACGCCACGTCGTCGAGCATCTCGACGATTTGTCCGACCTCTTCGGAGCGCGCTTCCAGCGACTTCAACTTGCGCGCGATCTCGGCCACGGCGGCCTGCTGACTATTCACGCCCTCGGCGATTTCAGGCAACGCACTGGCCGTGCTCTCCATCGCGACCAAGATCGACGTGGCAGCAAAGGCGATCTTGGTCGCGCGCGCTTCGAGCGAGCCGAGCAACGTGTTGAGTGCACTCGCGATGTCGCCGAGCGGGCCTTGGCCGGGGCGCGCGCGCGCCGTCAGATCGCCCTGTTCGGCGGCGTGCAAGGTGGTGAGCAAATGGTCGAGGTACTCGTTTTCGACTTTGTCGTTCATGATGTGATCACTGCGCTGATGGCGCCGCGGACGTAATCGATGGTGCGTTCCACATCGAGCAGAAGCGCCGGTCCACTGGCGTCAAGAATGGTAGCGGACAAAAACGGTGGGCGGGGCGGCGGCACGCGACTGTGCTCTTCGTCCACCGTGCCGATGCTGACCCCGCGCTCGACGGCAAGCGCCACGCGAACGGCTTCGCGGCCGGCGTCGGCGATGGTTTCCACGAGCAGCAGCTTGTCCTTGGGGAAGCGATAGCCAAGGCTGTCCGCAGCATCGTCGCCGGCTGGTTGAAAGCAGACGGCCAGGTCGAGCACGGGAAGAATTTGTCCTTGCACCGGCGCAATGCCGCGCACCACCGGTGGCGCCAGCGGCACCGGCGTCACGCCTCGCATGGGCAGGACCTTGCGAACGACCGCGAGCGGCAGCGCGCAGCGGAGACCGCGCAGCTCGAAAAAGACGACATCGAGTGGCGTTGCAGCCATGAATCAGACGACCACGGGAGCGACTCTTCGTCGAATTAGCTTGCTGCGCAGGAGGCGGAAGAGCACCTGCGTGACGTCGTACGAACCCATCTTGGAGATCTGGATGATGTCGCGGACCGTGTTTCGGCCGTTCACCAGCTCGGCGATACTGGCCTCGTCGCGCAGCAGTTGGCCGCGGCCCACGCTGGCCAGCTTGTCCTCGTTGCGCACGAACGTCATGTCGAAATCGCCGATTTCCTGTTCAATGACCCGCCACTCTTCCACGCGGCGCAGGCCTTCCAGGATAAGGCCGTCGACGGGCAAGGCAAGGCTGGCTTCGCGCGCGTGCGGCGGCAGCTCGGCAAGCGGCTGGAAGACGAAGCGCCCCGTGCCCCAGCGCAAGCTTTCAAACACGAGCGCTGCGGTCTGCTTTGCCATGGCCTTGCGCAAACCTGCCGGCGGGAGCAGGCCGCGCGTGCACAGGTACGCGCCCAGAAGGTCTTTGTTGTCGTCGCGGCGACGCTCGTCGATGACGGTGGTCAGCGTTTCCTGGGAAAGATGCCCGCCGCTGACCAGGAATCGACCCAGCAAGAATTCTTCGGCCACGCCTTGGGCACCGGCAAAATCGACGCGACCTTGACCAAGGTAGATGTCCATGCGGGCGCGGCCGTGCGAAAGGTTGACCGTCCCGGTATAGCCGCGGTCTTGCAGAAGCAACAGCACGTCCGCGACCGGGATCAGCGCTAAGTCGCCCGCTAATGCCGGCATCGGCTGGTCCGTGAGGCGCGGATTCGGTTCTCCTTCGCCGGGAATGAGCGAGCGGATATCGATGCGACTTTCCGAGCTGACCTTCGCCGACGGGTCGGCGGCCTTCTTTCCGATTTTTTCGAAGCTGTGCGTGACGACGGCGAGCAGCGCCTCGGGAGAAAACGGCTTGGTGATGATGTTGAGGACGTTGGGCATGGCGGCAAAGCACTCGCCGATGTCCTCGCCCTTGGCGCTCATGATGATGATGGGAACCTGCGCCAGCGCGATGTTGGCCGACAAAGCACGACACACGTCGTCCCCTTTGAAATCAGGCAACAGAAAATCGAGCAGGATGAGCGTCGGCCGGCGTGCTTGGGCGGCTTCGATGCCACCCTCTCCGGTGCGTGCGCTATCGACGCGAAAGCCGGCTTTCGTCAACGTCAGCTCGACGAGCTTACAAATGGTCGGGCTGTCATCGATGACGAGTATGGTCTCTCCTGACATCGGCCGTGTTTCCCTTTCGCCCGGAATGCGGCGGCAGTCTACAACGTCCGACCTCCAAGCGACAACGCGCGCATCGGGAAAAGCCGAGCAAAAGTAGAATCGCGTGTGGGCGCTAGGAGTACCGACAGAATCGCGTCTTCGCAGCAGTCGGCTCAACTTTACTTTCGCTAGCGGGCCACCGATTGAGAACGTAAGGAGTTTTTGCGAAATGGATGCCGCGACGTGGCTGCGTCAGGTGGGCGGAGATGCCTTGCAAGCGGAAAGGCGCGCGGAGGTCGCCGAGCTGTCAGCCGAGCTCACGACGATGCTCTCGCTCGACAACCTCCTGTTCGACGGCATGGAGAAAGTCGCGGCGCTTTTCGGGGCCGAGCATGCGGCAGTCTTCGTGCCCGATCGGGACAATCACTTGCGAGCGGTAGCGTGGGTCGGAGAGGGCGTGCGCGAGCTGCGCCTGCCGCGGGAGCCGGCCAACCTGATTGGGTGGTCGGCCACGGCGAAGGCGCCCACCAGCATTCGCAACGTCTGGGACCTGGCCGAGCTGGTGCGCCTGCATCCGCGCCTGCGGCCCGACGAACGTCTGGATAAGTGGCTCGATCTGCGCTTGCACTCGGCCATCGTGGCACCGCTCGTGGACCACGACCAAGACGTCGGCGTGTTACTGATCGCCAACCGCAAGAACGAGGGCGGCGTTTTCGCTCCCCGCGACGTGGCCTACGCCGCCGAGATCGCGACGGTCGTGGCGGCTTGTGTAGCGCGTTTTCTTGGGCTGCAAACTTCCGTTTCGCCGGTTGCCGCCGCCGCACCGACGGCGAAAGCTCCGCCATTGCCACCCAAACGTGCAACCGCGGTTCAAGGCACGGTGGCCACGTTGCCGACCCCCGCCGCTGCAAGCGGATCGGCGATCAAGGCACCGCCGTCCGCTGTCGGGACCGCGAAGCCCGCTACGCCTGCCGCGCCCGCCACCAGACCGACGGCGCCAATCGGCGCGATCCGCGACGAGAGCAAAGATCGCATCAGCCGCGCCACCGGCAAATGGGATTACCTGCTCCAGGCCGGTATCATCCAGCCCGAGCCCTTGGCCAAGGCATTGGCTGCGGCGGAAGCGTCCTCGACCGATCCGGGACGCTATCTCATCGAGAAAGTGGGCATTGCCCGCGCCGAGGTGGAAAAGGCGATTTCCGCCTACTACGGCGTTCCCTTCTTCCGCTTCACCGCCCAGCAGTCCATTCCTGAAGACCTGCGCTTGCGCCTGCGTGTCGAGTTCTTGCGCCGCCTTCGCGCGGTGCCCATCGAGCGGCGCGGTCCGCAGCTGATCGTCGTCATCGATGACCCGCACGACATCCAGCGCGCCGATGCCCTGCGCTCGGTCGAGACCGACCGCGAAGTCGTGGTGCACGTTGGTTTCCGCGACGAAATCCTGGCGTGCATCGAGCATTCATACGGTTTGCGCGGCGACGTGAACCTGTTGCTCAAGGAGCTGTCCACCGACGAAGGCACGGGCGCGGTCGACGAGCCGAGCGACGAGGACGACGACGGTGAAGAAGAATCCGACAGCGCGATTATCAAGTTGGCAAATCAGGTGATCATCGACGCCTACCAGCGCGGCGCCTCGGATATTCACATCGAGCCCTACGGCAAGGAAGACAACACCCGCATTCGTTTTCGCATCGACGGCGATTGCGTTGCCTACCAGGAGATTCCCGCCGTTTTTCGCAATCCGCTCGTGGCGCGTTTCAAGATCATGGCCCGGCTCGATATTTCCGAGAAGCGCAAGCCGCAGGACGGAAAGATCAAATTCCGCATGCGCGACCGGACCATCGAGCTTCGTGTCGCGACGTTGCCGACGGTGAATGGCAACGAGGACGTCGTCATGCGTATTTTGGCCGCGTCCAAGCCCATTCCTCTCGACGAGATGGGCATGAGCGAACGCAACCTGCGCGAGATGAGGACGATCATCTCCAAGCCTTACGGGCTCATTCTGTGTGTCGGGCCGACCGGTTCGGGTAAGACGACCACCCTGCACTCGGCGCTCGGATCCATCAACACGACCGACATGAAGATTTGGACCGCGGAGGATCCGGTCGAAATCACTCAGCCTGGTCTGCGGCAGGTGCAGGTGCAGCCGAAGATCGGGTTCGACTTCGCGGCGGCGATGCGCTCGTTCCTGCGCGCCGACCCCGACGTCATCATGGTCGGCGAAATGCGCGACAAGGAAACCGCGTCGACCGGCGTCGAGGCGTCGCTGACCGGTCACTTGGTATTCTCGACGTTGCATACCAACAGCGCGCCGGAAACGGTCACGCGTCTGGTGGACATGGGACTCGATCCGTTCAGCTTTGCGGATGCGCTCTTGGGCGTGTTGGCCCAGCGCCTGGCGCGCGGCATGTGCAAGAAGTGCCGCGAACAGTACGTCGCCGATACGAAAGAGATCGACGAGGTCATCGAAGCCTTCGGCGAAGAGGGTGCCGCTGCCCGGGGCATTCGGCGCGGCAGCGAGCTGAAGTTGTGGCGCGGGGTTGGCTGCGAGCTCTGCGCCAAGACCGGCTACAAGGGCCGCATCGCTTTGCACGAATTGCTGGTCGCCGACGAGGGCATCAAGGTCGCCATCGCCAAGCGCGCGCCGGTCGAGCAAGTGCGCTCCTTGGCCGTCGCCGGCGGCATGACTACCCTGCTTCAGGACGGCGTCGAAAAAGCCCTCGCCGGCAAGACGGACCTCAAGCAAGTGTTCGCGGTCTGCTTGCGGTAACGAACCAGCCGCATGATCGCGTTCGGGCATGCGCGGTGATGGGGTAGACTGCGTCCGGGTGCCGCACCTGGAAGGAGATCGCATGCCGTACGAATCGCGTCCCGTAGGTCCGACTTTCCCGCAGCCCAACCTGCCCCCTCCCATTCCGCCGATCAGCTTTCGCAAGCCACCGCGGACGCCCTGGGTGGTGGCCGCGGCGGTGGCTGCGGTGGCCGCGTACGGTGTCTATTGGGGCTATGGTCAGCGGGCACAGTGGAAGGCCAAGGCCGACGCTGCCGAAGTAAAGCTTCGCGCGTCCGTGGCGGCGGCTGAAGCTTTGAATAGTCAGCTCGCGAGCTTGCAGGCGGATAAGGACGCCTTGGAAAGCGAGAAAGAGGCCCTGGCCACCGCGCGGGACAATCTCGCCAAGAGCGTCGAGGAAAAGTCGAGCGAGCTGGCCTCGCTGAAGGGCACGACCGACGAGCTGCGCGAGAAGATGAAGGACGAAATCGCCAAAGGCGACATCCAGCTGACCGAAAGTGGCGGCAAGTTGCGGGTCGGCCTCGTCGACAAGATCTTGTTCGACTCCGGCGAGGCGTCGATTTCGAAGCGCGGAGAAAGCGTGCTCGCGCGCGTGGGCGCGGTGCTCACCAGCATCGAGGATCGGCAGATCCAGGTCTCTGGCCACACGGACAACACGCCTATTTCCGACAAGCTCAAGCAACAGTATCCGACCAACTGGGAGCTCTCGGTGGCACGCGCAGCGAACGTCGTGCGCTTCCTGCAAGAGAAGGCCGCCGTGCCGGCCGATCGCCTGGTGGCCAGCGGCTACGGCGAATACCAACCGATCGGCAGCAACAAGACCTCCGCGGGCCGCGCGAAAAACCGTCGCATCGAGCTTCTGCTTACGCCAGCGCTGGCCCCCAAGCGCATCCCGAAGGCGGCGCTCAAACATCGGCATGCGTCGGCCAAGGGAGCCCCGGTCAAAACCAAGCACCACAAGCGGCACCGGTAGCTACGTCGGTCTAGCTGGCGCCGTCGTCCTGTTTGAACGTTCGTCCGAGCAGCAAGAAGGCAGCGAGCAGCGCGTACGCGAGGCTTGGCTGCCAGGCTTTGCCGAAGGCCAGGTCCTGCACCGTATCCGCCGTCGCGAAGGCGTAGCTGTGCATGAGGCCGACGAGACTGAGCAGGGCCGCGGCTGCGGCCCACAGGGCGGCTCGGGCAAAACGGCGCTCGATGATCTCGACGGTGATCGCGGCCCACACCATGCTGGCGAGCAGGAAGCCTTGCTCCAGGCTGAACGCGCCGTGGGCAGCAATGTCGGCGTGTCCGAGCGTCGCGATGAGCGATGGGGTAAAGGGTCGATCGGTTGTCCCAAGCCCGCCCGCGCGCAGGCCCGTCTTCAGCATCAGGGCGCCCCACGCGGCGATGCCGGGCAATAGGCCGACGGCGACCGCGGGCGCGTGCTCGCGTGGCGTCGCCTGAAAGGCCTGCGCCACCATGACGATGCCGATCCACAAGACGATGGCCATGCCCGCCTCGATGGGCACCAGGTAGCCGACCACGGCGGCCGCGCCGGTGCAGCCGACGATGGTGAAGAACGCGCCGTTGATGACCGAGTAGCCGATGCGCGCGCCGAGCGCCTTCCAGCCGGGATGGCCGATGTAAATCGTCGTCGGGAAGGGCGACCCGAAGGTTGCACCGAGCACGGTGCCGATACCGTTGGCGAGCAGCGACGGCGTGGTTGGATAGTCGTCCCCGGCCGCGGCGGCGCTGTCGAGGTTTTGCAGCGATCCGATGACCGTGAAAAATCCCATCGGGATGACCACGCCAAGCGTGGTCCACAGCGCGCCCTCGCCGACGCCGCCAACCACGGCGCCCAGCACCGGCACAGGGACATGCACTCCCAGCTCGGCGCGGGCGGCGGCAAACGCCGACGGATCGAAATGCAGCATGGGCGTTAGCCACGCGAGCGTCGTGCCGATCACGACCGCAACCAAGCCACCGGGCAAACCGAACGGAAAACGCACGCGCCCGAAGTAGGTGAGTAGGACCGCGCCGAAGGGCAGAAAGGCTACCAGCGGCGACGCGAACGTCTTCCACAAAAATCCCGCCGCGATGAACGTGATGGCAATGCCACCCAGCGTGGCGAGCATGGCGGCGCGTGGAGTCCAGCGGCGCAGCCAGCCGACGATGAACGCCGCGCAGGCTTCGAGCACGCCCGATCCAACGGCAGCCACCACGCCGGCCGCGAAGGCGATCTCTTCCGCCTGGGCTAACGAAGCCCCGCGATTCGCAGCCGCCAGCTTGGCCGGTAACATGACCAAGAACACGTAACCGATGAGCGACACGGTATTGATGCCGTAGGGGAGAGCGCAGACATCGGTCCGCCCGGTCTTGCGTGCCAGCTGTCGCGCTTGCCAGGCGTAGAAGAGATTGCCGACGACCAGCGAGACGGCCACGCCCGGCAGGATGCGGCCGTAAAGACGTGCCGTGGAGAAGCCCAGCACCTGGGTCCAGAGCGACGAGATGAGCAGCACCTGGATCAGGTTGTCGAGCGCGAGCCCGAAAAATCCGTCCACGTCACCACGCACGAACAAGCGCGGGTGAAACGTGGCGTGGGTGGCGTGCGGAGCAGACACGGGTGCAACTGCGCCGATAGTACCCGAACCTCGTAAGAGAATGGGCCTGGAGCGGCTAGCGGCCCTTGCTCTCGAGAGCGCGGATGTGCGCCCGCGCCTGCGCAGCGTCGGGCCCATTCGGCATCAGCTCCACGTAGCGCCGGTATGCGCGCAGGGCCGCCGTGTGCTGGCCGGCGGCGCGATAGCCCTCCGCCAGGCCGAACAGCGCCGTGCCATTCGGCGGATTGGTCATCAGAGCGAGGCGGAAAAATCGGATCGCTTGGATGTAGCTTTTCCGCTGGAGCGCCACATAGCCCTGCGCTGCCAACGCCTGCGGCGTGTTGGGTTCGGCCGTGCTTCCTTCGACTCTCTCTTGCTCTGGCGCCACCGGCTCGGCAGCGCTGGCTTTACCTCGCGGGACAGCCCGAGTCTTGGCTACGGCATTGGGCCGCACGCCGGTACCATGGGCCGGGGCGGGTTCTTCCGATGGGGCAGCTTCCTCGGGCAGTGCTATCGCGGGCGCTGGTGCTTCCTCGACCTTCGCGACCACGGGCTTCGGTGGCGCGGTTTTCTCGACGGCCATTGGCACCGACGGTGGAAGCGGCTGACGGTGCTGCCAAAGAATGCCGACGTAGGCGACCACGGCTGCGACCGCCCCGGCCACGAGCAACTTGACGAAACCGAGCGATCGCTTCGAGCCGACATGAATGATGACGGTTTGATCGCGTTCGGCACCGACCGCGGGCATCGCACCCGAGGACTGCGCCGATAGCGTCCGAGTCGCGGCCGGGGGCGGCTGCAGGACGGGCACGGCAAGCGGTGGCGGCAGTGGCGCCTCGGCCGGCATGGCTTGGGCAAGGGCGCGTTCTGCGGTGTCCACGATTTCGAAGAACGGCAGAAGCTCGGCAATGTCGCCCAGCCGCTGGCCACCTTCGTCGTTGGGCGATAGCAGGTCGTCGCGGCTTACGCGGCGCTCGACGATCCACCGGTGAAGCGTGGCCAGATTCGCTGGTGGCAGCAATTGGCCCAAGGTGGTCTGAACCACCCAGCTGCCGGTCTGGCTGGTTTCGGGGTTGGGCGTTTCCGAGCCAACATCCATAGCAGTGCCTGAGGTACTTCGTTGTCCAGCGGTAGGAGGGTGCGCGCAAACGACTTTAACGAAAGGGATCGGTCTATGCTAGGCGCAGCCCGACTAAGAAAAGCGTAAGTCCCAGAAGAAATCCCGCGCCAGCCAGCAAGGCCGGGCCACGTTGTAAGAGGAGGCTGGCACTCAAACCCTTGCGCAAAAAAATAACGGCGCACGAAATCCAAATTCCAAGACCGAGTAACGCAAGCAAGACCATCGATGTTTTCGGTCCGGGGCGCTGCCTGAGACGCTCTGCATGCCATGCGGCGCGCTCCTCGAACGAGGCCGAGGCAGTGCCGCCTTCTTCCGCCGCAAGAAGTCGCGCGATGCGGCGCTCGATGCCCGGCAATCGATCGGCGTAGGGCGTGTAAAACGAACGCGTACCGAGCAGCGCCGCCCGTTCGGATTCGAAGGCCGAGCGCGCCAGCGGATAGTCGCCCTTGTTGACGAGAGCAACGCCGATGGTGTCCAGCCGGTCGAGCGCCTGCCGCACGAAGGGACTGCCGGGGACGTAGAGCCGACCGGCGTCGAGATAGTGGCGGATGGCCTCGGTCATATCACCGCGCTGCTCGGCGGCGGCGCCCTGGCGGCATGCCCCGCGCGAGTCGATCAGCAGACGTGTGACGATCACGGCGAGGGCAACGGTCAACCCGAAGAGCACGATACCGACTTGTCGCGAGCGCACACCCATCAAACGAAATCCCGCTTGCGGAAGATCAACATGGCCAAGACCAGCACGACCAGCGAATAGGCGACGCCGTACGCGGTGGTGGAAAGCAGGTAGTCGGCGCCAACGAACTGGCGATGGATGGACGTTTCCTCTGCTCCGATGATAGCGCCCGACGGATAGAAGAGGTGCAGATTGGGGATCAGGTTGCAGGCAAGGTTCAAGACGGCTTTCGCCGTCGGTCCCAGTTTTTCACTCAGCGCCCGAATGTCGGGCACCGAGCGACCGACGACGAAACAGCCGAGGGCGAAGAATCCCGACAGGAAAGGACTGGAAAACGACGAGAAGAAAACCGCCACCGAGGTGACCAGCATGACGTTGACGAAAAGCAGCCACACTGCCTTCACCATGGCGACGTCGAAATGCGCGTCTTCGAAGGCGAGAACTGCGGCCAGCACGGCCGCCATCACGACCATCTGCACGGCCAGCGTGAGCAGCATGCCGAGCCATTTGCCGAGCACGAATTCCCAGCGCCACAGCGGTTTGGGCAAAATCGTGTACACGGTCTTGAGGTCCAGCTCTTTGTAAAGCAAGTTCACGCCGACGAAGATGGCGATGATCACGCCGAAAAGATCGATGCCGAAGAGGCCGACGTCGCGGACGGTGCGTACTTCTTCGTGCAGCGTCAGGTTGCCGAGGGCCAACGCCGACACGATGATGAGCACGGCGAAGAAGAGCAGGCTGTAGAGGATCTTGTTGCGAACTGCCTCGCGGAAGGTGTTCCAGGCGATGGCGCGGATGCGATTCATGCCGCCCCCTTGTCTGCGCCGGCTTCGCGCACGAACAAATCCTCGAGCGACTCGCGCCGGGGCGTGACCGAGACGACGCTCGCGCCAGCGGCGAGCGCTGCTTTGAGAAAAGCATCGACGTCGGCGCCTTCGGGCAAATCCGCCAGCCTGCCGTCGGGGGTTTCGCGCACGTGGGCGCCGTCGGGCAGCGACGGAAGGGTGCCGACACCGTGGCGGAAGCTGACCTCGGTCGAAAGCAGTCGCGCGGTCAGAAGTTCCGACAGCGGGCCGACGTTGCGAATGCAGCCGGCGAAGATCATGGCCACCCGATCGCAGGTCAACTCGACGTCGGGCAGGATGTGCGTCGAATACAAGACGGTACGGCCTTCGCGCTTGAGCTCGAGCATGAGGTCGCGGATTTCCTTGCGGCCGATCGGATCGAGGCCGGTCATGGGCTCGTCGAGCACGACCAACTCGGGATCTCCCATGAGCGCTTGCGCGATACCGATGCGCTGGAGCATGCCTTTCGAGAATTTGCGCAGCGGCCGGCCGCGGGCGTGGTCGAGGCCGACGCGGGTGATGAGATGGGCGGCGCGTTCTTTGCGTGTGGCGCGTGGCACGTCACAAAGGGCGCCCACCAGGTCGAGAAATTCTTCGGGCGTGAGGTATTCGTAGAAATACGGGCTCTCCGGCAAGTAGCCGAGCCGGCGCTTGGCCTCGCGGCTGGGGACCGGACGGCCCAGCACCTCGGCGTGACCGCGCGACGGAAATACCAGACCCATGAGCATCTTGAGCGTGGTGGTCTTGCCCGAGCCATTCGGTCCCAAGTATCCGAACACTTCGCCGCGCCGAACGTCGAACGTGGCTTGCTTTACGGCTTCCACGCGCTTGCGAAAGAAGCCGAGATGAAAGGTCTTGGCCAGCTCGTCGGCGCGCAGAACGATCTCGCTCATTGATCGTATCCTAGTCTGCCCGATGTCTCCGATACCAATAGATGGTGCGCAAAAGGCCCTCTTCCAGGTCGACTTTGGGGGCGAAGTGCAAAAGCTCGCGCGCCTTGTCGATGTTGGGAATGCGCAGCTCCACGTCGGCGTGATTCCACGGCACGTGCTCGATCGGCGAGGCGCTCGAGGCCAGGCGGACGATTTCCTTGGCCAGCGAGTGAATGGTCAGGGTCGAGCGCGGGTTGCCGATGTTGAAGGCATGGCCGACTGCTTCGTCGCGGTCGAGCGCCAGCGCGATGCCGTCGACGATGTCGTCCACGTAGCACCAAGCGCGAATCTGCGCCCCATCGTTGTGCACCTGCAGCGGCTGGCCCCGCAGCGCGCGCACGATGAAATGGTGAACCGCGCCTTCGCCCACCTGGCGCGGACCGTAGATGTTGAACGGCCGGATGGAAACCGTGGGCAGCTTGTACTGCTTCCAGTAGTTCATGGCCAAGTGCTCGGTCGCGAGCTTGGCCACCGCGTACGTCCATCGCGCCTCCCCGACCGCGCCTAGGGTCGTCGCGTCCCACTCGGTAACGTTGTAGGCGTAGCGGCCGAATACCTCGCTGGTGGAAAAGTCCAGTAGGCGCTGCACGCTGCCCGCGGCCTGCGCAGCTTCGAGCACGTTCATCGTGCCGAGCAGCGATACGCGCATGGTGAGCACGGGATTTCCGAGCACCGTGTCGACACCTGCAATCGAGGCCATGTGAATCACGGAATCGCAACCCGCCATCGCCGCTTTCACCGCCGTTGCATCCAGCACGTCGCCCTCGATGGCGCGCACGTGCGGGTGCTTGTCGAGCCCGGCCGGTCCCAGCGCGTTTCGCCGGAACGTATCCAGCACCACGATTTCGTTGTCCGGCGCGAAGCGCTCGACCAAGTGCGAGCCGATGAACCCCGCGCCGCCGGTTAGAAGAATGCGCCGGCCAGCAATCTTTGCGTCCGCAAACGAAGCATCGGTCATGGGTGCCAAGTCGCCATCATAACCGAACTGCGCAGGATGCCCAGGAAGTGGGCTTGGCCTACTGAAACCCTGCGTATGGGCAAAAGAACTGTCGCCACCGCGCAACCAGAGGCCGTATCATAGACAGGCGAGATCCGATGCCTGACAAGAACCGGCCAAGACCCCGACGCCGACGGGCCGGCGTGCTGATTCCTTTGTTCTCCATCCGCACCAAGAACGGCTGGGGCTTAGGCGAGATACCCGACGTCGTGGAGATGGCTGGCTGGGCCCGTCAGGCCGGCATTCGTGTCGTGCAAATGTTACCCGTGTGTGCGGTGACGGGCGGCGAGACCAGTCCCTACTCGGCCGCCACCGCCTTCGGCATCGATTCCGTGTACCTCGGTTTGGACGCGTGCGAGGACTTCATCGCAGCGGGCGGACGCACGGCTTTGGACGACGCCGACCGCACGCTGCTGGACCAGGTCGCGGCAGCGCCGAGCGTGCCGTGGCATCTTCTGCGTCCGCTCAAAGAGCGCGGCATGCGGCTCGCCTTTGCGCACTTTCGCAAGAACGACTGGCGCCGTCGCACGAGGCGCGCGCGAGAGCTGGCGCAGTTTCGCGAGGAGAACCGCGCTTGGATCGAGGACTACGCGCTTTTCTCGGTCCTTCATACGAAGTACGCCGTGCACTGGCGCCATTGGCCCGACAGCCTGGCGAACCGGCGGCCGGCAGCGCTGGAGCAGGCGCTCAAAGAGCACGCCGAAGAAATTCTCTACGTGACCTGGCAGCAGTGGCAGCTCGATCTGCAGTGGCGCGCAGCCCGCCAGGCGTCCGGCGTGCTGGGCGTGGACCTGATGGGCGACTTGCCGTTCGTCGTTTCGGACGATTCCGCCGACGTGTGGAAAGAGCGCAGGCTGTTCCATGAAGGAATGCGGGTGGGCGCGCCGCCCGACGCGTTCGCGCCGCAAGGACAAGACTGGGGCTTGCCGCTCTTCGACTGGCGGGCCATGGAAAAGACGCAGTTCGATTGGATGCACCGCCGGGCCGAGCGCTCGGGGCGCCTGTTCGGGCTTTTTCGAGTCGACCACGTCATCGGCATGTACCGCACGTACTACCGGACCGCCGACGGAAAGCGGACCGGCTTTTCCCCCTCCGACGAGGAAACCCAGATTCGCCTGGGCGAGACCTTGCTCGGCATCATGGACACCTACGGCGAAGTCATCGCCGAGGACTTGGGCGTGGTGCCGGAGTTCTTGCGTCCGTCTCTGGTCCGCCTCGGTATTCCCGGCTACCGCGTGTTGCGCTGGGAAAAGGACGACCTGTGGCGCGACGGTCGTATGCAGCAGTTTTTTCGTGACCCGGCCAAGTGGCCCGAGATTTCCGTCGCTACCTCTGGGACGCACGATACCTCCACGAATGCCGAATGGTACGACGGTTTGTCCCCCGAGCATCGCGGGTACCTCGCGCGGATTCCGGGCCTCGGGCGGCTCGACTGCCATCGCGGATGGGGCGACGACGTCCGCGATGCGCTTCTGCGTGTGCTCTACGGCTCGGCTTCCGAGCTGTGCTTGGTGCCGTTTCAGGATCTGCTCGGAACGCGCGAGCAAGTCAACGTGCCAGGTACGGTCGCTGACACGAACTGGACCTATCGCATGGCTAGGGCGGTAGACGTCCTTGGCGCGGATCGTGCGACGAGCGAGCGGCTGCATCGTCTTGCGGTCGAGACGAACCGGAGCGAATAGCCCGCACCATCGCTTGGCGGCCGGTCTAAAGAAACCGGACAGGCCACCGATGACAAGACGACACGGGCGTGTGATAGGCCCGGCCAATGCGTAGCAGAACGAGGGCAGGCGCACGATGCAGCCAAGTCTCACCGAGAACCGCAGAGAGCCGCGTTTCCAGATCGACGTCGGCGCAACCGTCGACTTGCACAACAAGGGTCACGTCCTCAAGGCGACAACCATCAACATGAGCGGCTGCGGTGTCCTGCTGCAGTTCGAGAACCCGCCGGATCTCGCCGTAGGCGACGACGTGGCCTGCGACTTCGGGCGCTCAAAAGAGGCCGGCAACCCGCTGCCGCGCTGGGGACTGGGAACGGTCGTGCGGGTAGACAACCTGCGTGTCGCGGTCGATTTCAAGGGTGGCGGTTGGACGGTAGCCAGCGCCGACTCGCCTGCCGGCGAAGCGAAATAGGTCCGCCCCTCGGGTGCCGCGCTTGCGGAAAAGAAGGAAGGGTTCTCTGGATCCGAACCCTTCCTTCCTCGACCGTCTCCGTGCTCGCGGGTAAGCGATCCGGAATCACTCGATGCCGACGATGGCCTTGATGTATTGGCCGCGCTCGTAGGACCAGGGATCGCTGTCCTTCGATCCCGCAAGCTTTCCGCGGAAGGCGGCCAGATCGGCGAACTTGTGCTCGCCCATCCACGCCTCGAGCTCGGATAGCATGCGTTTGATGGCAGTTCCTGGCTCGCGCAGGACGGCGCCCACGGTTTGCACCGAATTGGCGCCGGCCAACAGCAAGCGAGCGATGTCCTTACCGGCGCTCACGCCGGTGCTGCCCACCAGATCCATCTTGGTGCGCTTGCTGAGCAGTCCGATCCAGCGCAGTGGCAGGAGGGAATCGCTGGAGATCGTCGGGTGAATCGCCGCGCGCTTGGCGATGGTGTCCACGTCGATATCAGGCTCGAACAAGCGGTTGAAGAGAACGAGGGCGCTGGCACCTGCCTTCTCGAAGTTCGTCGCCACGTTCATCAGGCTGGTGTAATACGGATGCAGCTTCACGGCGATGGGGAGCTTCACGACGGCGCGGATTTGCGCCACGACGTCGACTTCTTTCTTCTCGATATCGCCCGAGCGGATCTCCGGGCTCAGCGCCGGCGAGTAGAAATTGAGCTCGAGGCCGCTCACGCCGGTGTCGGCAAGCTGCTTGGCGTACTCGATCCACGTACCGGTGTTCACGCAGTTGAGGCTGGCGAAGAGCGGGAGCTTGACCGCCTTGCGCACCTCGCGCACCCAGAAGATGTGTTCTTTCGGGCCGCCATGGCGAAGCTGCGGAAAGAACGACTGGGCTTCCGGATCGGCGTTGCCGTGTGCCGAAAGACTGCGCTCGAAGTCGTCTTCTTCGACCTGAATCTGCTCCTCGAACAGCGACTTGATGACCAAGCCGCCTGCGCCCGCAGCTTCGAGCGCCTTGATGGAGTCGACGTGCTTCGAGAGCGAGCAAGCCCCCACCACGATGGGGTTGGTCAGAGGAATTCCCATATACGTTGTCTTCAGGTCAGCCATGGTTCACCTTTCGTTTGGTCTGCTTCTTGGATGCCGGCATTGACGGTCTGATTCAGAATCTCGATTCCACTTTGAAAGCCGCTTGTGCTTCTACGACAATCCACTTCGCAGCGAGAGATATTTGGCGATAGGCTGAGTCCCCAAGGAAGACATGTCCCGCGAGAAGCCACGTTTCCGTCGCGATCTTGAGGCCGTTCCCGTCGAGGCGCGAGGAGAAAGCTACGTCGAAGTTCGGGATCCGAAGACGGGTGCACGTTTCTCGTTTTACGATTTCGAATATCGGGTGGCGCTCGCCTTCGATGGTTTGCTGCTGGCGACGGTCATCCCGTGGGTCAAATTGTCGACGGGGATGGAGCTCAGCGAAGATCAGTTGTCCGCTTTTGCCGACCGACTTGCCGAGCTTGGTTTCTTGGAAGCCGATCCGTCAGATGTTGAAAGCGGCCCGGAGGTTTCGCCTGAAGAAGCCGCGGCGCCTGCGTCAGCCGCCGCTTCGGGCGAAATGGAGCCTGAAGTCCGCAATGGTATGGATCCTACCCACGCAATAGTCGCGCCCGAGCCGTCTGCGCAGTCGGCATCGCCGGTCGCGGACGCGGAGTTATCGAGGCATTTGCCTGGCGTCGGAGAAGACGCCGTTCTGGTCGCGGAGCGCGAGACTGTCGTCGATGCCCGATCCATGGCGGAGCCGACGCGCGACGAGCCGGAATCACCGCGATCTCCAGCTCCGGCCGAGCACGCAGCGTTCGGTGTACCGCTTCCGTTCCCGGGGCCGGTTGTCTCTCCGCTGATGCCGAGATCGCATCTCACGCCGCCGCCCGCGCCGTGGGCTACGCCGCGTCCGATTCTGACTCCCGCTCCCACGACGTGGGGCCCCGCCCCGGTCGAGCAGCCGTCGGCTCGTCGCCGTCTGCGGCGTTCGTTCGTTCTCTTCGGTTCGCTTGGTGTGCTTGCCGCTGCCGCCGTGGTTGCGCTGCTCTTGCCGCTCGTCGTGGCCCGACAGGATGCTCCTCGCCCGCGCGTGCACGTGCTGGCTGCCGCGCCCACGACGGTCTTTCGCTTCTTCGACGGGACCGCCGACGTGCGCCAGGTCCCCGGCGTCGTACTGAAGTTCCCAGCGGCTGGCAAGGTCACGCGCATCGCTGCCGCTGGCGCATCGCTCGCAGCGGGCGACGTGGTCGCCGCCGTCGATGGAGCGAAGTCCCTGCTTGAAAAGCTCGCCGGTCAGCGCGAGCGCCTCGCGTTTTTTCAGCAGATGGCCGAAGGCATGCGGCAGGCAGGTAATACGACCGAGGAAGAACGGCAAGAAGGCAAGGTGGAATCGCGCAAAGCCAAGCTGGCCAAGACCCTGCGCGAATTGGCCGAGGTCGCGGTGGTGGCGACTGCGCCCGGGACCGTCGACGAGGCGCTTGTTCGCCTTGACCAAAATGTCGAAGCCGGCAGTCCGGCGGTACGCCTTCGCTCGACGGGATTTCGCGCCAGCTTCAGCTTTGCTCGGCCGCAGGTCGCACAAGCACGCAAGTTGGGGTTCTGTCGGCTCGAAGTCGATGGCGAGCTTTTCGACTGCACCTTCCGAGAGGCCTTGGACGATGCGCGTGTCGAGGTCGAGCGCGCCACGGCTGCGCCATCGCTCTCGGATAAGCCTGCTCGTCTGGCGCGGGCACGATTCGATGCTGCCGTCGTGGTGCCCAGCACTGCCGTCATTCAAAGCGGAAGCCGGAATGAGGTGCTTCTGGTCTCCCCGCAATCGCGCCTGGAATCGCGGCCGGTCACGATTGCCGAGCGAGACGCCGCCTCGGCCGTGGTGGTGCAAGGGTTGGATCCAGAGGACCGGATCCTGATCGAGGGACCGGCGGGGATCGGGCCGGGAATGCAAGTCGTCGTGCGGTGAACTCGTCCCTTGCTGGGCTCCGCATCACACCGGGCCACCGGACCTGCCCCACACTTCGTTTGACAGGTTCGCCGACGGTACGCACACTCGATGCTACGCCCTTCTCGGCGAGGTGAAGCATGCGCGGATTAGCTTTGGTTCTTGCGGCCGGACCGATCGTCTACGGTGGTTGCTCGGGTGACTCGAGCGCTCTCATGTCGGTTTGGAACGACGACGCCGGCGTTGTTCGAACCGGTGGCGCTGTCGCGAGCGGAGGTGCTGCTGGTGGCTACGGCGGCCAACCGTTCGTCATGGGCGGCAGCGGCGGCGCTATTGGTGCCGGTGGCAGCGTGAGCAGCGGCGTCGTTGACGTGCCCGGCGGCACGCGCGATTTGGCTACCAACCTGTGCACGATCACCAGCGGCGGAACTTGCCCGGTCTCGGGCGATTACATCGCGTGCTTGAAGTCGGACTGCGCCACGAACCTTTCCCAGTGCTACTACTTAGACGGCCACGCCAAAGTGGTGGGTGGCGACTGTCGCGACTACGCCAACTGCATGCTCGGCTGTTCCTGCGGCGACGAGCGCTCGGCGTGCGAGGAATCTTGCGTTCAAAGCTTCGCGTACGCCAACTCGGCTTGCTCGAACTGCTTCTCCAATTTGTGGCTGTGCTCGATCTCGCACGATTGCCCGCAAAGGACTTTGTGTCCCACTTCGGTCGACGGCTTCGGCGGCAGCATGGGGCAAGCTGGCGCCGCAGGCTCTGGGGGTGCCGCGGGTGTCGGCGGATCGACCAGTGTTCTTCCGCCTGTCCCCGTCGACGCTGGTCCCCGCGTCAACCTGGACGCGGGACCGACCTATCCACGGGATGCTCGGGGGCCCGAGGTCTACGTCGGACCGCCCGCCGATGGCAGCTCCTTCTGGTTCCCGGATGTTGCCTCGGTCGATGGTCGGCTCATCATGCCACCCGATGTGCGCGTGCAGCGGCCGGAGGTATCTCTACTTCTGCCCTGATTACTCCAGTCCGGCGAGCGGCCCACCCTTGGCGAACAGGGCGTCGACCTTCGCGGTGACCGCCGGATCTTCCTCGAGCGGCGGCGCGTGTTGGCTCTTCGTGCGAGCATCGATGACCAGCGATCCCGTGCAGCCCCAGTGCTTGTGCACCACTTTGGCGCCGACGCCGTCGAGATCGAGCGCGGGATTCGAGCGGGTGAACGTGACCCAGAGGAAGTTGTCGAGATTGCGTGCAGCGAATTCGCTATCGTCGACGAGCACCACCAGCGGAAAAGCGCACAGCGGATCGGTCGGAGTGAGCCTGGCGCAAAAGTCGGCGAGATCCGTGGCCGCGCCATCGGCAGCAGCCACGTGAGCTGCCGCGCGCACGGCAAGCACGCCAGGCAAGGGGATGCGCGCATCCGAAAAGCCGATCGGCAGGCGCAGGTCGGCGGGGATCTGCGTGGGCAAAGTTCGGCGTTTCGAGCCCACCGCTGCGACCACGACTTTCGATCCGCGGTGGAGGGCGGGGCCCGAATAGTCGAGGGTGTCGATGGTCGTGCGCGTGTGGAAGTGCAGGTCGCGCTGCCAATCCACGCGTTCGAGAACGTGGCGAAAAAATGCTGGCACGTCGTGAACGTCGAGCTCGGGGTCATCCCCCGCCGCGACGATGAACAGATACTTGGCGAGCGAAAGCTGCCCTTGCCCCAAGATCGCGCTCGCTTGCGTGAGGACTTCCTGCGGCTCGGTGCGCTCGGCGAAGGGCACGTAGCGCTCGCTGCCGATGGCGAGCAGCAGCGGGTGGACGCCTGCCGCATCGACGGCGTGCACGGCCTTGATGCCGGGCAGAACCGTCGGAATCAGCGGCCCCGTCAGCTCATGCACGAGCTGCCCGAACACGCTGTCTTCTTGTGGCGGGCGTCCGACGACAGTGAACGGCCAGACGGCATCGCTGCGGTGGTAGACGCGCTGGACGTGAAGCACCGGAAAGTCGTGCTTGAGGCTGTAGTAGCCGAGGTGGTCGCCGAACGGACCTTCGGGCTTGAGCTCGGCGGGACGGATTTCGCCGAGAATGCAGAAGTCGGCGTCGGGGCAGACCGGCAGCGGCCAGCCCTTCTGCTTTGCCAGCCGCAGGCGGCGTCCGCCCAAGGCGCCGGCAAAGGCCAGCTCGGGCATTCCTTCGGGAAGCGGCATCATGGCGGCCAGGGTCATAGCCGGCGGGCCGCCTACGTAGATATTGACCGGCAGAGGTTCGCCGCGCCGGAGGGCCGCGGTGTGGTGCACGCCGATGCCACGATGGATTTGGTAGTGCAGGCCGACCTCGCGGTCTTTCTCGTACGCGTTACCCGAAAGCTGCACGCGGTACATGCCGAGGTTCGACGACGCATGACCCGACCGCTCTGGGTCCTCGCTGTACACCTGAGGCAACGTGATGAAGGCGCCGCCGTCGTCGGGCCACGAGCGCAACTGCGGCAGCTCGGAAGCGGCGATCTGGTTGGCGAACAGCGGTCCGCCCGCCACCCTGCGCGGCCGCGTGCGTAGAACGGTTAGCGGCACGCTCGCGTAGCGCAGCGGTTTCTTCCACAGCGTGCTCGGATCTACCCGCAGCTCGATGAGTTTGCGCACGCTTTCCAGCGTGTCGCGGAAGATGAAGCGTGCGCGTTCGATGGTGCCGAACAGGTTGCTGGCCATCGGAAAGCGGCAACCGCGAACGCGCGCGAAATAGAGGGCCGGACCACCCGCGCGAAACACGCGCCGATGAATTTGCGCCATCTCGAGGTTTGGGTCGACCTCGGTTTCGATGCGCAGCAAATGACCGTGCCGCGCGAGATCGGCAACGCACTCGCGCGTGGACGTTGTGGCCATCGCTGGTTCGTACGTCGGAGCTAGTTCATGCCGCAGCCGCCGCGGCTGCTACACGAGCCACACGGACTTGGCGGTACGTCCGGCTGGCCTTTGCCGACGGCGACCACCGACATCATTTTCTCGAGGTCGTTCGATTGGCAGCCGGGGCAGCTCGGCTTCGTATCGCCGAACACCAGCTCCTCGAATTGGCGGGAACACTTGCGACAAACGTATTCATAAACCGGCACGGTTGGGCTCCTTTGGGTGTCCAAGACTAGCAGCACTTGCTGCTCGGCCCTAAGAATGAACTGGAACGGTGCAAGACAGAAACCTTACCGAAATAGCTCCTTTGACATAATGTCGGCAGTTCTGGCGCAAGTACCTTTTCCGCTTCCTGTCGCGCAACGCGCGCTCAGCCACCGACTTCTTTGCGATTCCACCCAACCGGGTGGTGGAAATCGGCGCGCAGATCGAGATCTAACGATCCCGCCTTTGCAGCTGCGCTTTGCGTGGCCGAACCAGCAGCGCGAGCAAGCCGAGCAGCGCAAGCCACGCGCCAGACGCGGAGCTGTTCTTCGCCACCGAGCAACCACCGCCGCCAGTCTTGGCTGCGGTTTCGGTCGAAGTCTGCGTTGCCGTCGTGTTGGCCACGCCTGACGTGACCGGAGGCGTGCTCGCACCTTTGGTGGTCGCGCCCGCATCGGCGCCCTGATAGGCCGTCGGAGCGGTGTCTCCGCCGCGACCGCCTCCCCCAACTGCGACCGACCCGCCCGGGGACTGGCAGGTCTTGACCGATGTGCTCGTCGACGTGGCGGTCGGCGGAGGCATGGCGGCGCCCGCATCCACGATGATCGCGATGGGCTGGCCGATCGTCGTCACGCCGCTCTGGCACGTCCACGTCGACGGGCAATCGCTGTCCGTCGTGCAGGTGGGGTTCGCGGGCTGGCAGGTGCCTGGGAATGACGTCGTTGTCACACAGGTGCTCGTGGTGCCAGCGTCGACGGTCACCGGCGGAAGCGCGATGCCGCTGCCTCCGCCGGCTCCCGACGTGCCGCCGCCTGACGAAACGGTGCCGCCGCCGGCACTGCCGGCCGAGGCGGAGCACGTGCCTTGGGCAAGTGGCTGGCACACGAAACCGTCGCCGCAATCCGAGTTGGTGTTGCACGGTATCTGCCATTTGTAGGCGCAGGACCACATCGTGGTCTCGGTACACACCGGCGTGGTCACAATCGGCGCTCCCGCGTCGGGACAGAGCATCTTGGCCGGGCAGGCGGGAGCCGTACCGCCGCTGCCGCTGCAGCTCGTGCTGGTCTGGCTGTGGCAAACCATTCCTGATGCACAGTCATAGTCGGTGACACAGGTTTGGGCATGAGCCGCGCCGACCAAGCCTAAAGCGGCGGCTGCTACGACGGTGGAGGCCAAGGAGCGTGAAGTCATGGGGTGTCCTTTTGATGGCGTTTTGCTCCTCAAGAACCAGCATGGCTCATGCCAGTCCATCGTCCCAGCCCAGGACGCCAATTCACGCCGTTTTCCGGCCGCCTCCCCACGTCCCGGTAGACAGGCGCTTCAGAATTCTGACGTCAGATAGGCGCCCGACGGACAAAATCCACGGTCGGACGAGGCTGGTCGCAGTACAGTGAAAGCGCCTAGGTTCTTCGTGCATGCGCTCGTCGTGATCGCCGTTGTGCTCGCCGCTTCTGCGGCCTCGCCGCCGCTTTCCTTCCAGGCCAGCCAAGGCCCGGTGCCGGTCGCCGTGGCCGAGCGCATGCGCGGGCATTCCTGGCACGACGGCTGTCCGACGGCCATCTCGGACCTATCGTATCTGCGATTGTCTTACTTCGGTTTCGACGGCGTGGTTCACCAGGGCGAGCTAGTGGTTCATCGCGAGGTTGCCACCGAAGTGATTTCGATTTTCGAAGCGCTGTTCGAGCAGCGTTTTCCTATCGAGAAGATGCGGCTGATCGACGATTACGCGGGCGACGACGACGTCTCGATGGCCGACAACAACACGTCGGCTTTCAACTGTCGTTTCGTTCCGGGAAAGCCCGGTGTGTTTTCCAAGCACAGCAGTGGTCACGCCGTCGACGTCAATCCGCGCATCAATCCCATGATCGTGGGAACCGCGGTATTTCCGCCGAGCGCGGCTGCTTTCGTCGACCGAAAGAAGGCGGCCCCGGGGTCGCTTCGTCCGGGTGATCCCACCGTGCGCACCTTTCTTCGTTACGGCTGGACCTGGGGCGGGGCCTGGCAGTCCATGAAAGACTATCAGCACTTCGAGAAGTAACAGGCTGCGTTGTTCTGGAAGATTTTCGTCTTTTTGTGACTCGAAGGGCTTGTCCTCGGCCACGGCCCACTGGATCATGCGTACTGTCCCGGACGTCGAGGCTCCCGTCGTGATTCGCGGAAAGAAAGTCGTGGTTGTCATGCCCGCTTACAACGCTGGCAAGACCTTGCGTGCCACGTGCGCCGAGGTGCCCGCGGACATCGTCGACGAAATCATTCTGGTCGACGACGCCAGTCGCGACGAGACGGTGATGGTGGCGAAAGATCTCGGTCTCAAGACCGTCGTTCACCCCAAGAATCGCGGTTATGGTGGCAACCAGAAATCCTGTTACAAAGCCGCGCTCGAAGCCGGCGCAGACATCGTCATCATGTTGCACCCGGACTACCAGTACACGCCCAAGCTGGTGTCGGCCATGGCCTACATGCTGGAATCCGGGCTTTACGACGTGGTGCTCGGCTCGCGCATCTTGGGCGGCCGAGCGCTCAAGGGTGGAATGCCGATATACAAATACATGAGCAACCGTTTCCTGACGATGGCTCAAAACATCCTGATGGGGGCCAAGCTTTCCGAATACCACACCGGCTACCGCGCATTTACGCGCAGGGTGCTCGAAACCGTCCCGGTCGAGCGCAACTCCGACGACTTCGTTTTCGATAACCAGATGCTCGCGCAAATTCACTTCATGGGCTTTTCCATCGCCGAAGTGACGTGCCCGGCCAGGTATTTCAAAGAAGCATCGTCCATCAATTTCGCGCGCAGCATGCGCTACGGTCTAGGTTGCCTGTGGACGGCCTTGCTGTTTCGGCTGACCAAGATGGGGATCCACCAAGCCCGAATTTTCAAAACCTGATTCGAAGACGCATGCGCAGTTTCGTTTTTTCTCTCGTGTTGCTCGTGGCTCTGCCTTTTGCGTGCAGGATGGACGCCTCCGGCCTGGGGTCTGTCCGAGTTTCCGGTAGTGGCGGGCACGTCGGTGCAAGCGGAGGCGCCGAGGACGCCGCGGTGGCGGGAGTAGTCGTGAGCGGCGGCGTCGGTGGCAGTCTCGCGGACGCGGCCCGCGCCGCAGACTTGGCTAGCAACGTCGGTGCGGGCGGCACGGCCGACGTTGGTACGGGCGGCTCTTCCCGTGCTCTGGGTGGCGCCGTCGGCACGGGAGGCGAATCGCTTCCCGGAGGCGGAACGCTCGGCAGCGGTGGCGCCGTTCCGTCGGGAGGCGTGATCTCGTCAGGCGGGGTGCCTGACACCGGTGCCTCGATCGTGCTCGGCGGCACGTTAGGGGTAGGCGGGATAGCGAGTGCTGGCGGCGTCTCCGGCGCAGGTGGCACGTCGAATGCCATGCCTGATGCCTCCTCGGTAGAGGGCGATTCGGGCTATTCCTCCGCCTCGCCACCGCCTCCCACTCCGGCCTCCTTATGTGCTGACCGCGGTGGCACCTATCAAGCTTCTGGCTGCGTTTTCGACTGTCATGCGCCGAGCTCGTGCTCGACGATCGTCACTTGCCCGCGCGACCAAGCGTGCAAGGTCGACTGCGGCGCGGGTGGCTGTGCGGCTGGGGTGGACTGCTCTGCCGCTACGGGTTGTGCCGTCACTTGCAGCGGCGGCAACGCATGCGCCGGCCCCATCCAGTGCTCAGGCACGAGTTGCCACGTCACCTGTGGCGACAACACGTGCAGCGGGAGCATCACCAGCAACGCCGCGGCCTCGCAAATCGTGTGCGCGGGACAGGACAGCTGCACGAGTGCGATTACCTGCTCGGGGGACAGCTGCGCCACGACCTGCGCCGGAAACGGCTCCTGCCGTGCCGGCGTGTCCACCTACGCCTCGACCAACACGGTCGCTTGTACGGGGCGCGGATCCTGTGCGCAAAGGGTCCAGTGCGCCGGTGCCACCTGCACCATCAACTGTTCTGGGCAAGGAGCCTGTGCTGCTGGGACGACGTGCAATGCGGGTAGCTGCCGCTAGCTCCGCTGCAAGGCAGCCGGGCAGATGCCCAGGTTCTGGCTGTCTCGGCCTCAAGAACGGTGTTATGGTTTGGCGTCCGCGCGCGTCTCTGCCTCAGGGGGCTTGCGTGTGTTCCCATCATAAAATCAACGGGCATTGACACGGTATATGGAAGGCTTTCCGCGACGCTTCGGTGGGTATGTCCTGGTCAAACCCTTGGCGCGCGGGGGTATGGGAGCGCTGTATCTGGCGCTGCACGGCCAGCGCGGAATGGAAAAGCTGTGCGTGGTCAAGACCGCGCTGCCCCACCTGATCGAGAAAGGCTACCTGCAGCGGTTCAAAGACGAGGCGAAGGTCGTCGTGCGTCTGTCGCATGGCAACCTGGTCGGCGTCTTCGATGCGGGCCAAGTCAAGGGCGAGATTTTCCTCGGCATGGAATTCGTCGAAGGAAAGGATCTGCGCGCGGTGTGGAATCGCTGCGCGCAAAAGGGCATCGCGTTTCCGCTGCCCGTGGCGGTTCACATCGTCAAAGAGCTTCTGCGCGGTCTCGGCTATGCGCATACCTTCGAAGGCCTCAAGCTCGTCCATCGCGACGTCTCGCCACCCAACGTCCTCTTGTCGTACTCGGGCGAGGTGAAGCTGACCGACTTCGGTCTCGCGACCTCGACGCTGAAGCTGGAAAAGACGGCGCCCGGCGTGGTCTACGGCAAGGTCAGCTACATGGCGCCCGAGCAGGCGCGCGGCGAGCTGCTCGACAGCCGCACCGATCTTTATGCTGCGGCAATCATTCTGTGGGAGCTGCTCACGGGCCGGCAGCTTTTTGCTGCCCAGCAGGCGCGCGGGGGCGGCGACGATGCGCAGGACGATTTGCTCGAACGCGTTCGTCACCCGCAGATCATCCCGCCGTCGCAAAAGGCGAGTCGAGTGCCGCGCGAGCTGGACATCATCCTCAGCAAAGCTCTCGGGGAGAAACCCGAGGATCGCTTCCAAAGCGCCGAAGAGTTCCGCATCGAGCTGGCGGCATTTCTCGCCAAGAATGCGCCGGCGATGGATGGCCACCAGGTCGCGCGCTTCTTGCGTGATTTGTTCAGTGACATCATCGTCAAGGAGCGCACCGAGCGCGATGAGCTTATCCGTGAGGGGGCGGGTCTGCTCGAAGGCGTCAGCAGCATGCGGGTCACACCCGCGCCCTCCTCGTCGGCCGAGGATTATCCCGTGCATACCGCGCAAGACGGGGAGCGTGGCGATCACGTGGACACGGCGCCGCTCGGACATCGCAAGTCTCCGCCCACGCCTCCCACGCCTAAGCCCCTCGAAGAAGGTTCGCGCATGGTGGGCGCGCTTTTGTCGGGGCGCTACCAGATCAAGCGCCTCTGCGGCGAAGGCGGCATGGGGCGTGTGTACGAAGCCGAGCACATTGAAATCGGCAAACGCGTCGCCATCAAGGTCTTGCATCCGGCGTACTCACGCACGCCAGATCTCGTAGAAAGGTTCCGTCGCGAGGCGCGCGCCGCTTCGCGTATCGAGCATCCCAACGTCGTCAACGTCACCGACTTCGGCACCACCGACGATGGATCGCTGTTCTTCGTGATGGAGTACATCGAAGGCATCGAGCTTGGACTGCTCATCCATCGCGAAGGCGCGATTCCGCCGGTCCGTGCTCTGCGCATCGCCGAGCAAATGTGCGAGGCGCTGCAAGCCGCCCACGACGTGGGCGTCATTCACCGCGACCTCAAGCCCGAGAACATCCTGCTCGTGGTTCCCGGCAAAGACAATCGCTCATCGGCCGCGCAATCGAATCCCGCGATGGAGGCCCGCGGGCCCATCGACTTCGTGAAGGTGCTCGACTTCGGCATCGCCAAAAGCGCCGAAATCGACGAGGGCACGTCGCGCAGAGGCAAGCGCCTGACTCGTCCAGGCGTTGCGATGGGCACGCCCGAGTACATGGCGCCCGAGCAAGCGGCCGGTCATCCCGCCGACCCACGTTCCGATATCTACGCCGTGGGCTCGATCATCTACGAGATGTTGTGCGGTACTCCGCCCTACGAGGGCGACAACGTCATGGAGGTACTGCACAAGAAGGCCAACGAGTCGCCACAGTCGCTCGCGGCCTTGCGTCCCGAGCTCTCCCGCGCCGTGGTGGCGCTCGTGGAACGGGCGATGGCGCGTTCGGCGGACGATCGGCCGCGCAGCATGGCCGACTTGGCGTACGAGATTCACCTGCTCGAAACCGCGCTTACCACGACGCCGCCGCCGCAACTTCTACGCACGCCGGGACCGTCCTCGCGCGACGACCCCCAGGGCGCCTACCAGGGGGTCTTCGGCGAGGCGTCGGAGACGCGGGTGGTGCGCCCGTTCGCGACTCGCCGACGCTATTACATCGCTGGTGCGGCGGTCACCGCCTTGCTGGCATCGTTCGGCATGGTTCGCCTGGTGCAGGTGCTGCGCGAACGTTCGTCGTCAGGCGGCGCCGTGCCGGTTGCGGTGTCACCGACGGCTGCGGCTCCGCTCCCCCGGCCGCTGCTGGCGCCGCCAGCGATGGACGCAGGCATCGATACAGCAGCCGTCGCCGTGCAACCTTCCGTGCCCAGCGAGCCTGCCGAAATAGATCGCTCTTCCGAGCCCGCCGCGAGCGGAACGCCCGAGCCGGCCAAGCGCGAGCTCGCGCACGGGCGGCCCGCGGTCGCGGCAGCGAAGGCCAACGAGGAAGTGGTGCGCGAAGCGCAGCAGCTTCTCCACGCGCAACGCTACGACGATGCACGCGTGGCCTTCCGTAAGCTGCTTGCCGCCAAACAGACCAAGGGACTCGCCGCCGCAGGCCTGGCCAAGATCGCGTTCCAAGAAAAGAACTACAAAGAAGCCGTCGATCGCGCCCGCGAGAGCGCCCGTACCGGCGGTGGCGCCGAGGCCCGCGTGTTGCTGGGCGACGCCTACTTCAAGCTGGAGAAATACGACGAGGCCAGGCACGCCTACAGCGAGGCGCTCAAGCTCGACCCCAACAACCGCGCCGCCGGGCAAGGATTGCGGCTCGTCGAAGGACGCTAGCCCGCATTCTTCACGACTATCGGAACACCGACGAGCTTCACCAAAACAGTCTGCGTTTGCCTCTTTGGCAGCGGCGGGCTAGCAGGATTTGTAATGGAAACCCTGAGAGGGTTTCCAAACCTTCCCGCGGATGGTCCGCGCCGAGCAAAGCTCGGCGGCTCCCCACACGGTTGCCGAGCCCGCGCGAGATTCAACTTGGTGCGGCTCATGAATAGTGCGGGCTAACGCCCGCTCGGCAGCACTGATAGACTAGCTGCCCTACGGCGATGGCGATCGGCTTTCCCCGACAGTTCGGTAAGTACGTTTTGCTCAAGCCCTTGGCCAAGGGTGGGATGGGCGAAATCTACGTGGCAGCTCTGGGACAGCTCGACGGTTTCGACAAGCTGTGCGTGATCAAGAAGGTCATCCCCGAGAAAGCCGATGCGGGCAAGGCCCAGCGCTTTCTCGACGAGGCCAAGGTCGTTCTGCGGCTCACGCACTCGGGCCTGGTCAACACTTTCGATAGCGGGCAAGTCGACCACGAATTTTACATCGCGATGGAGATGGTCGAAGGCAAAGACCTGCGCGAGGTGTGGAACCGCTGCGTGCGCGTCCGCCACCGTATTCCAATCGAAGTTGCGCTGCAGGTGGCGCGTGAAGTGGCGCGCGCGCTTTCCTACGTGCACACCTACGGCGATCTCCACCTCGTCCACCGTGACGTGGCACCGCCCAACATCATGCTGGCCTACAACGGCGACGTGAAGCTGACGGATTTTGGCCTGGCTCGCAGCGCGCTCAAACAGGAACATACCCAGCCCGGCGTGGTCTTCGGTCGCGCGGCCTACTTGGCGCCCGAACAAGCGCGCGGCGAGGTGGCGGATCCCTGCACCGACGTCTATTCGTTGGCCGTGGTGCTGTGGGAGCTCTTGACCGGCCACCAGTATTTGCAGATTTCCGGCTTGGATCCGGCGGCAGCGCTTTCCATGGTTCGGCATCCGAAGCCCGTGCCGCCTTCGACGCGTGCGCCGTGGGTGACGCCGGCACTCGATCGGGTGCTCATGCAAGCGCTCGCTCCCGATCGCACGAAGCGTTTCGTCACCGCCGAGGAATTTCGTCTCGCACTCTCCGAAGCCATCGCCGAGGCAGCGCCGCGAACCGATGCCGCGCGCGTTTCCGAGCTGATGCACGCTATCTACGCCAAAGCCATCGCCGAGGAAGCTGCCGAGCGCGAGCGTTTCATGAAGGAGGTTCTGCCCACGTTTCGGGCTTCGACGACGCCAGTACCCGTCGACCAGAGCGGCCAACGATCGACCGATACGGCCAAGCCGCCTGAGATTCCTCCGCAGCGGGCGGCCGCCGCGCAGGCGCGCAAGCTGGCCAAACGCGAAGCTGCCATGCAGGTGCTGGCAGAGCTTGAGCGCGAAGATGCCGCGGCCGAGTCGAGCAAGTAGGACGAGCCAGTGACCGCCGATGCGAGCAAGCAGCTTCCGCGCATTGCGGTGGTGACCGTCCTTTTCCGCTGCGAAAAATTCATGCCTGGGCTCATCGAAAGCGTGGCCGCCGTCGACTATCCGCGCGAGCTATTCACCTTTCATCTCGTCGACAACGGAGCCGGTGACGGATCGCTCGCGGCCGCGAAGCGCGCGATCGAGCAATTCGCGAATCGGCTACCCGCCGTCGTCATTCATGAGCCGAAGGCAAACGTTGGCTTTGCCGTGGGCAACAACATCGCCCTGCGCGCGGCGCTCGACGCGGGTGCGGATTACTGCTTCCTGCTCAATCCCGATGCCACCTTCGAGCCCGCTGCACTCCGCGAGGCCGTTCGTGCCGCCACCCGCGCGCCAGGCGTCGGCTCGGTTCAGTCGCTGCTCGTGCTTGGCGACAAGCCCGACCTCGTGAACAGCAGCGGCAACTGCATTCACTATCTCGGCTTCGGCTACGTGGGCGGCTACCTACGCCCGCGCGCCGAGGTGCCGCCTGCCGTTTCCGACATCGCCTTCTCGTCGGGCGCGTGCCTGCTCGTCGCGGCAGAGGTTCTGCGCAAGGTGGGCCTTCTCGACGAAACGCTCTGGCTCTACCACGAGGATCTCGACCTCGGCTGGCGCATTCGCTTGGCCGGCTATCGCAACGTCGTCGCGCCGTCCAGCGTGTGCCGCCACTTCTACGAATTCTCGCGTGCTTCGTCCAAGTGGTACTGGATGGAACGCAACCGCTGGATCGTCGTGCTCAAGAACTATCGCTTGGCGACCATTGCCTTGCTCTTGCCACTCCTGGTGGTCACCGACCTCGGGCTCTTGCTGATGGCTACCAAGGCCGGCTGGCTCGGCTCGAAGGTGCGCTCCCTGCTGTGGTTCTTTCGGCCATCGGCGTGGCGCTATCTCTTGCGGGGGCGGCGCGAGGTCGCGCGTATTCGACGAGTACCCGATCGGCAACTGCTCGAACAGTTCACCGCGGTCATCGACTATCCGGACTTTCGCAATCCGATTGTCGCTTACCTGGTCGAGCCCGTGTGGAAGCTGGGGTTGGCACTGGCACGTGTGCTCGTCCGCTGGTGATGAGGGCTAAGTCTGTTGCGTCGAGGGGTGAAGGGCTGCGTGCACGGCCTTCGAGAGCTCCTCGTAACGGTAGGGTTTGGCAAGAAATCCGGCCAGGCCCTTTCCAGCAAATTGGCTAATGACGGATTTTTCGCTGTACCCGCTCGACAGAATCACCCGAGTGCTCGGCGATATCCGGCGGAGCTCGCGAAACGTTTGGACGCCGCTCATGTGGGGCATCGTCATATCGAGAATCACCAGGCGGAAACGCGTTGGATCCTGCGCAAAGATCTCGAGCGCCTGCTTGCCGTCTTCTGCCAACACAACTTCGAAGCCCATGCGTTTCAGCATGGCCGTTGCCAGCGACCGAACGGTCGCCTCGTCGTCCGCCACCAGGACGGTGCCAGACTCTTTCCAGTCGGGCGATAGTCCGTCAGAGGTGGCGGCGCCGCCTTCTCCTTGCGACGACGCCGGGAACAAGATTTTGAACGTCGTTCCTTGGTCGGCTTCTGAATAGATCTTCACGGCGCCATGGTGGCTGCGCACGATTCCAAGCACCGCCGACAGCCCCAAGCCGCGTCCCTTCACCTTCGTCGTGAAGAAAGGATCGAAGATCCGCGACCGAACGGCATCCGTCATCCCGCACCCGGTATCCGACACCTCCAAGAACACGTAGAGTCCTTCCCGCAGCTCCTGCTCGAGGCTGAGGGTGGCGAGGTAGTCCGCGTCGCACAAAATCGCGCCGGTGCTGATCGCGATGGTTCCGCTCCGTTCCCCGATGGCGTCCGACGCGTTGGTGATGAGGTTCATGATCACCTGTCGGATCTGGGCCGGATCTCCCTCGATTTCGGGCAGATTTGGCTCGAATTTTTGGTGCAGGACGCACTTCTTCGAAATGGAGACACGCAGAAGCTGAGACATCTCCTCCACCACCTCGGACAACCTGACGGGGCGGGCTTCGAAATGAGACTTTCCCGTGTAGGCCAGCATCTGGCGCACCAGCTCGGCCGCACCATGGGCTCCGGCGATGACGTTGCTTATGCTTTCTCTCGCCGGCGAGGCGGGCGACATTTCAAGCAAAGCCAGATCGGCGTAACCGAGAATTCCGGTGAGCAGGTTGTTGAAGTCGTGGGCGATACCGCTCGCCAGCACGCCCAGACTCTCGAGTTTCTGCGCCTGGATGAGTCGCGCTTCGAGCGCCTTGCGCGGGCCAATGTCGACGATCGAGGCCAGCACGAAAGTCTCGTCCTGCCGCCGTAAAGGGTTGAGGCCGATTTCGATTTGAATCGCATGGCCATCGCGGTGGAGGCCGAAGAGCTCGCGGCCTACTCCCATGAGTCGCGGCTTCGGATTGTGATGGAAGCCGACCCGATCGACGACGTGTCGCTCCCTGAGCTGCTCGGGGAGAAGGGCTTCAAGGTCACGGCCGAGAAGCTCGCTTACCGAATACCCGAAGATGCGTTCGGTCTGGGAATTGGCATAGACGATATTGCCGTGCGCATCGACGAGAATCATTCCTTCGGGCGCAGCCTCGACCGCAAGCCGAAACCATTCTTCGTGGCTGCCCTGATGCGAAAGGTCGGTGACCCCGAGGATCACCAGTCGGCCCTTGGACGCGGTGAGGGGCGAAATGTCCATTTCAATCGGGAGCGTCGAGCCATCAGGCAAGAGGCCCGTCGTTTCACGCTTTCGTCGATTGTCCGACGAGCTTGCTTCGGTCGCATCGAAACCAGGAATAATGTCCCTGATGGGAAGGCCGACCCACTGATGGGATGGGCGGCGGAAGAGAGCATGCGAACCTGCACTGGCGCCCTGGATTGTTCCTGTCTCGTCCACGGCTAGCAGGTTTCCCGGCAAAGCCTCGATGAGCTCGCGCACAGACTCACGGTCCTGTAGTGGCATATTGTTGTCCCGGGCCATAGCTCTCATTGCTGAGCGCCAAGGACTCTAGTCTGAGCGACAGACTCGAGAATGCGAGCGCACAATGGACGCTCTACCGATTCGGAGACGCCAATGTCTTATGGCGTCGGGATCGGCCGAGCGGCGGCTAGGTCGTCGGCCGCAAGCCGCGAATGAAATCGCCGACGCTGCCCACGCCCTTTTCGTCGATGAGGCGCAAGGTGGCAGAGCCGACGACCGCGATATCCACTTTGCCACGCAGGAATTCCACATCGGCTGCGTCTTGTACGCCGAAGCCAAGCGCGAGCGGCAACTTCGTGGCGCTTCGGCAGCGAGCAAGATAGGCGTCGAGGTCGCCCGCAAACGTGGTCTGCGATCCGGTCACGCCTTTGCGGGCCACACAGTAGACGAAGCCGCGAGCGTGCTTGGCGATGGCGCGCATGCGCTCCGTATCCGAGCTTGGCGAATAGATGAAGATAGGATCGAGACCGGCGCGCTTCATGGCTGCCATGTACGTCGCGCCTTCTTCGGGCGGCAGATCCGGCACGATGGCGCCGCAGATGCCATTCGATTTCATGCGCTCCACGAAGCGATCGACACCGGCGCGAAAGAGCACGTTGTAGTAGCTCATGAACAGAAACGGAATGGCGTGGCGGCGACTGACGGCGGCGGCAAACTCGAAGCAACGCTCGACCGTCGCGCCCGCGGCGAGCGCCTTCTGGTTGGCGGCCAAAATCACCGGACCGTCCGCCATCGGCTCGGAAAACGGGATTTGCAATTCCATGAGATCCACGCCGGCCTCGACCATGGCGTCTACGATTTGCAGCGACGCCTCGAAGCTCGGGTACCCGAGCACGATGTGGGTCATGAGCAGGATGGGCTTCTCGGCGCGGGCTTGGTGAATGCGAGCTTCCAGCATGGCTATTCTCAGCGGCTGTATTTCTTGGCCTTGCGGCAGATGAATTCTTCCCAGGCCGGATCGGAAAACGCTTCGGCCACGGTGAAGATGTCTTTGTCGCCGCGGCCGGATTGATTGATCACAACCACGTCGTCCGCGGACAGCGTAGGCGCTTCCTTGAAGGCCTGCACGAAGGCGTGGGTCGATTCGAGCGCGGGAATGAGACCTTCCTTGCGCACGGTGAGCGCCAGCGCGGCCACTACCTCGGCGTCGGTGGCGGCTTCGAAGCGCACGCGGCCCTGATCGCGCAAGTACGCGAGAATGGGCGACACGCCGATGTAGTCGAGGCCTGCTGCCACCGAATGCGTATCGAGCATTTGCCCGTCGCTGTTCTGCAGGAAATACGTGCGATAACCCTGCGCCACGCCGACGCTGGCGTCGGCCGACGCTAGGCGCGCGGCGTGCTGGTGGCTTTCGAGGCCGCGCCCGCCAGCTTCCACGCCGACCAGCTCGACCGGCTTGTCCTCGAGAAAGGCGCCAAACACGCCGAGAGCGTTCGAGCCGCCACCCACGCAGGCATAAATGCGTCGAGGCAGCTTGCCCGTACGCTCTTGCACCTGCTCGCGCAGCTCTTTGCCGACGATGGACTGGAAGTACGCGACCATGGTCGGGAACGGATGCGGGCCACACGCCGTGCCGAGCACGTAGTGGGTCGAGTCCATGTTCGCGGCCCAGTCGCGGAACGCTTCGTTGATGGCGTCCTTCAGCGTGCGTGCGCCGTCTTTGACTGCGACGACCTTGGCGCCCAAGCGTTCCATCCAGAACACGTTCGGTCGCTGGCGCTCGACGTCCACTTCGCCCATGTAGATGGTGCAGTCGAAGCCGAACTTGGAGGCCATCGTGGCCGTGGCCACGCCGTGCTGGCCGGCGCCGGTTTCGGCAATCACGCGCTTCTTGCCCATGCGCCGCACGAGCAACCCTTGCCCAAGCACGTTGTTCGCCTTGTGCGCACCGGTGTGGTTCAGATCCTCGCGCTTGACGAAGATGCGCGCCCCACCGAAGTGGCGCGTGAGGTTCTCGGCGAAAGTCAGCGGCGTCGGCCGACACGAGTACTCGCCCATGAGCGTCTCGTACTCGCGCCAGAACGTCGGATCTGCCTGCGCCTCGGCGAAGGCCGCCTCGAGCTCGCGAAAGGTGGCGACCAGGATTTCGGGAATGTACGCGCCACCGAAGTCGCCGAAATAACCGCGCGCCTCGCCTTGAAAATAGAGCTTAGACATCGTGACGGAGAACTGCGGAGGGAACTGTCAACGAACGAATCATGGGCCGACTATGATAGCGCCTTTCACCGCCCGCGCACGAGTCGCGTCGACCTGGGGCGCCTCGTGAAGGCACGCCGGATGGAGTAGACTACCGGAATGGATGCCGCCGCTTCGTCTGAGGCGACCTTGCAAAAGGGGTCAAGTGCCGAAAGTTCAGCAAAAGCATCCGAGTCAGCCAGCCGGTGTGTTTAGGCGGCGGTGCGAAGCGCCTCCTTCTTGTGTTCGGTGAAAAGCTCCATGCTGAGATAACGGCTGCCTTCC
>Ga0265339_10000037_pt1 | contig 123598 bp, 113 predicted proteins | sample 4CB219metaG_FD_202085 | JGI IMG/M metagenome (GOLD analysis project Ga0265339, IMG submission 202085) | Rhizosphere microbial communities from Carex aquatilis grown in University of Washington, Seatle, WA, United States - 4-CB2-19 metaG | ecosystem: Host-associated > Plants > Roots >...
CCGTCTCGGCCTTGAACTCACGCGTGTGCATGCGCCGAGCTCGCTTCTTCGCTTCCTTGGACATGTGGCACCCTTTCTACGCCCTTTCGTCTGAGGGCGGGTGTCCACCAAACCGGGTCAACCCCAAGTCCCACGAAGACCGCATAGCTTGAATTCGTCTTGTCCCACTCGCGCCAAAGGCAGTAGCGGTATTGGCGGCAGAGGGAAAGTATCGTGGTTCGTTCCACGGCCCCCCTTCTACACCATCAAGCGGTCTGACAAGGCGTTGGCCGACCGCGGGCAGTGCGCTCGCCTAGCGGAGAACATCGACGGCGGGCACAGAAGTAGCCGGCCAATCGGCGGCTTTGTTGCACGGCCAACGTCCGCCGTTTAGGCTTCCGCCATGGGAATTCAACTAGCACGAGCAAAGCGTGGACGATGGGCTGGCTGGGTAGGCGGCCTTCTGGTCGCGGCCGTCTTGGTGGCGTGCGCTGGCAAGCAAACGCCCAAAGACACCATCAGCGATCCGGGACAAATGCTGTTCAATGGTCAAACGTCCTCGAAGATCGATTGTTACAAGTGCCACAATGGCGACGGCAGCGGCACCTGGCGCGGGCCCAACCTCGGCGAGCGAGTTCCCAAGCTCGGCAACGAGGGCATCGCCAAAGCGATCTTGGAAGGCCCGGGCATGATGCCTTCGTACAAGGGCAAGATTGACGATCAGCAGATCGCCGCCATCACGGCCTGGCTGCGCGGCAAGTACCCGTCGGCGACGAAATAGCGTCGGCCAGTCATTCGTCCGCGGCGGCAGAAACGTTGCAGGCGGCCGAGATACCCGTCCGGCCAGCGGCGATGCGAAGCACGTCACCGCTGACGTGAATGCAACGACCCGCGACGGGAAAGTGGGTATCGATCGGGCTTATCAGCTCGTGAACCGGGCGGCCACCGTAGCGATTCGTCAGTGCCGAGGCAAACCCTTGCGCAGCGGCAACGCGCGCGCCATTGCGGAGGTCGCATGCTATTCCGGCCAGCGTCGCCTGACCGGCGCAGTCTTCAAGCTGAGCCTCGGCGCGCACCGACGCGACCAACAGTGGATCGCCCGCAAGATCGAGCGTCCACGCAACTGTTTCGCGAATCGACTGTGGCGTGGCAGTTCCGGTCACTCGAACCTTGGAGGCCGCGCCGCCGACCGTCTGGACGCTGATGGTGCGAAGGTCGATCGAATCGCCTTGAAGTGCGACGGTGAGCGGCTTCGGGCTCGACAGGCGGCCTAGGATGAGGTTGAGGGTAGCGAGCGGCACCTCCGCAACCAAGGTTGCCTTACCGTGGAGGACACCGTTCGGCGACGGCACTCCGCGCGCGGGCGAAGCACCTTTGTCCTTGGGGTTCTCGCTCACCGACACGGCAAGTCCGACGCTGCGCTCGCCAAACGTGGGCACCAGGTGAGAGAACATCCCGGCGCCGGCCAAATCGAGCTGCAAAACTGACGTCGGCAGCGTGCCCATTTCGGTGCGCTTGTCGAAGCGCACCGGCCCGCCGCTGCGTGCTCCGCCGTGGACGGCTACGGCGTGCACCAGCCAAAACTTCAGCTCCCCTCCTGTGACCGCTGCCTCCACATCAGCGATGACGAGCGACTGACCTTCGCCGACGAGTGTCGCCGCGGGTTCGGCCAGCTCGCCGAGCGACACTTGGCAGCTGCCCCGAATCGTAAGCAGGCTTTGCACGTTGCCGACGTTGTTTTGCAAGATCACGGCACGAAAGCGGCCGGCTCCAGCTTCTCCGACACCACAGAATCTGAGCTCGGCCAAATTCGCGGTTCGCGCACCCGCGAAGGCCGCGTCGGCCAAAGCCCGCGGGAGATCGAGCCGAGCCGGCAAGGCCCCTCGGATTGCCTCGTCAAGCAACGCCGACGCGACGTGAACCTGTGCAGGCTCGGTGACCGCCGCCGCGACAGACGATGAGAAGTGCGCGACCAACGCCAGACCAAGCAGAGCGGAGCCGAACCGAGCGCATCCTTTGCCTTGAGCCATCGGAGGCACCCTAACCCAATCAGACGCTCCAGTCACAAGGCTGAAGAAACCGGCAAGCCCGCGCCTACCACTCCTCGCCGGCCTTGGCCTCGACCATTTCGTGCACGAAGCGCCGCTGAATGGTGCTGTCTACTCGACTGACAGAGAAGATGATGCGAGCCGCGCGGCCAACGCGCACGGAGGCGGCGTCTCCGCGGAGCTCGACGCCCGCCAAGTCCAGCTCGCCGCCGTCTACCTGCAGGGCTGTTGCTCCCGAAAGATCGCACGCGGTCATTTCCACGCGTGAATCCGCCACGTCGACCGCCACCTCCGTCGAGAACACCACCGTGTTTTCCAGCACCACCTGCGAGTTGCGAATGTGGATTTGCCGGGCGCGAACGTCCTTAAGCGTGGCCACGCATCCGTCGAGCGTGATCTCGGAATAGTCGCCGGAGATTTCCACGCCCCGCTGGCCTTCACAACGGATGGGCCGGTCCGGAAGAACCGGCGCCACACGCACCCGCTGCCACGGTCGGGACGGCGCCGTCGCCAAGCCTTGCAGAAGGAAATCGACGACCGCTGCTGGCTGCTGAGCCATGGGATCGTGGCCGGCGCCATCGAGCACCCGAAGCTGAGCGTACGGCAGCCGCGCCTTGAGCAGCTTTCCTGCGCGCAGCGACGCGACGGCATCGTTGCGGCCCCACAAAATGAACGTGGGCGCCTGAACCTTGGCGATGACCGGCCCGAAATCCTCGAGAATCGTGGCCAGCGCGGCGATGCGCGTGGGCGTTTTCAGCACCCTCGCCCGCACCAAATCGATGCGCAGGAGCAGCGACGGATCGGGCGACGTGGACAGCCACGGCAGCAACGGATCGAGCGCTTGCGAGGAACTCTCCATGGCATCGGCGGCAACGGCTTTGCCGGTCTCTGCAAAGACGCCGAGCAGGTTGTCGAGCCCTGCGGCGATCGCGAAGCTGACGTACGCTTTGCGATGGAGCACGCCTGCCACATCGATGAGAAACAGGCGGTCGACTTCGGCCGGGAAACGAGCGGCGTAGGTTAGCGAAACGGCACCCCCCATCGAATGACCGACGAGATTGATCCTGCCGACAGATCGCTGCGCGACCAACGCGTGCACAAAGTCGGCGTAGGCCTCGGGCGAATACAGGTCATGCCCACGCGTCGATCGTCCGAAGCCCGGCAGGTCGAAGGTCAGGACGTGGTAGTGCGCGGCCAGCGCCGGCACGATGGGATCGAAGTCGGTGGAGCCATTTTCGCCCAAGCCATGCACCAGCACGACGGTCGGGGCCTCACGCCGGCCTGCCTCCATCACGTACGGCTGGCCGGTGAAACCGGGTGCATCGACCATCTCGCTGCGGTAGCCGGGTAGCTGCTGAATGGCCCTGGAATCTTCGAGCACCACCCGTGGCGCCGCCGGTTGCTCGACCCTACCGATGGACGCGGCGCAAGCCCCTGCCCCGGCCACCAGCAGGGCCGCCCATGCGGCGAGGCATCTCATGCGGGCGACAATACGCTGCTACCAGCCCATGCCGATCTGCAAAGCGATCTCGGTCGGATAATAGCTTTCGCCCGTCTGCGACGAGTTGGAAAGGCCGAGGATGTATTGGCTCACCCGCAGCTCGCTGTAGATGCGCGCGCGAGAATCGCGGGTAAACGTGATGCCAGCCTGGCCATAGACGGTGCACGTAGCGCCCGAGCTGTTGTCGCTTCCGTTGGGACCATCGGCGATCCAAATGCGCGGCGAAACGCCGGCCCCCAAGTAAGGTGCCACCGAGGCGGTCGACAAATAGAAGCTGCCGCCCAGCTCGGCGAACACGCCGCCCATTTGAATGTTCTTCGAGTCATTGGCCGCGCTCGACGGGATGGCGGCGCCGATGCCGAACTCGACGAAGGAATCGCGACTGCCGAGACGACCGTCGAATTGCAACGACATGAGCGGCGCAAAGCTCCTGCCGCTAGCCACCGGAAAGACGAGGCCCGTCTTGATGCCGAGTGCTTTCGGGTACTGCGACTGGACCGGCACCGAGCCTTCCGCCGCCCAGGGCTCGCCTGCCGGCGGTGAAGCCGGCGCCCCGTAGGATGCGCTGGCGATGGGTTGCCGCCACGCCAACGCGTGCGCTAGGCGGGCGGCCGCTGCCTCGATGTCGTCGAGGCTGGAGGCGGCCGTCTCGGCCCGGAACAGCTCGGCGCCATCTTTGGTGTAGCGCGCGCCGGCCACCGTGACCCGCGCGCCAAGCTGCAAGGCGCGCAATTGAACGTATTCCGTGGCGCCCAGCTGCGTCGCGGTGGCAGGCGCCGACTTCGTGCGTGCGAAGATCGGCTTCGTCTCCATGGGCTGAGCAACTTGCGTGCGAAGCTCGCGCGCAAAGGCGTTAGTGAAAAGAAGACCGATCACGTCGCATTGGCCTTCGGTCAAATTGACGCCTTCGACAGGCATGACGGCCACGGTGGCCGCCCGGGCTTGGGAGGCCAAGAGCAAGGAGAGTACGGAAAGAAACGTCCATCGGTATTTCATGTGCTACCACCCCACGCCCATTTGAAAGGCGATCGTTAACGGATAATAGGTACCACTCGTTTGGTCGCTGTAGCCGTAGCTGTAGCTGCTCGGGATCGCATCCACGACTCCCAAGCAATATTGCGAGAGCCGAACCTCGCTGTAGAACCTGGCCCGAGAATCCCTGGTGAACGTCACGCCTAGCTGGCCATACGCCGCCAGTGTGGCGGATTCCTTATTAGAGGCGTATTGGCTCGACGACATCCAAAGCGTCGGCGCGATGCCACCGCCGGCATAGATTCCCACCCCTCCGTCCGTCAGATAGTAGCTGCCCCCCAGCTCGGCGTACAGCAGGGTGACCCGCACATCACCGCTCGCCGAACTGTCATCGAGAGGAACGGCCGCACCCACGCCGAACTCGAAGAAGTAGCCACGTGCACCGATGCGACCGTCGAATGCCGCAGAAACCACGGGAGAGAATGTCCTGCCCGACGAACGTGGCACGAGCATGGCCACTTTCGCACCGAGCGCCTTGGGGTAGCCTCGGCTCGACTCTTCGCCGCTTGGTGGCGCCTCGACGGTTGGCGGAGCTTCCGGCGCTACAGCCACTTTCGGCATCACCGGCTGGTGAAGGATCAGCGCACGAGCGAGCTTCGCCGTTTCAATCTCCATGGCGTCGAGGGAAGGAGCAGCGGTTTGAGCGCGATAGGAGACAGCGCCGTCTTTGCCAAACAAGGTACCCGCGAGCTTCACCACAGTGCCAAGTTGCATCGCGGTCAGCTCGACGTAAAACTCGACGCCCATCTGCGCGGCGGCGGTCATGGCATTCGGCGTGTGCGCGCGAATAGGCTTGGTCTCGAGAGGCGACACGACCGCGACATTTGCGTCGCGAGCAAAGGCATTTGCGAAAAGCACGCCGATAGCGTCGCACTCGCCGGGCGTGAGATTGGCGCCCTCCACGGGCATGACCGCCACCGTGGCACCGTAGGCTCGCGGCGCCGAAAACGCGCAAATAACGGCGATTGCGCTGAAGAGCCATGGCAGCAGTCTTCTCGAGGTCATTGCGTTCCTTCTGTGACTCGCGGGTTGCATCGCTTGCGTACGTAGCAAGTCCCCTGCCATTGAAAGCGCGAGTCTTCTCATCGGCAAGGCGCAGCCCACACAGGGTACCACTGGTGAAAGTTCACCACTTCACCACGTCCTCAGTCCAGCAGGAACTTCTCGGCGAATCGTCGCACGAGCAGAAGACCGAGCGCGCGGCCGGCGCTGACCGACTTGCTGCCGATGAGAGCGAGCCCGAGCGCGAACAAAACCCAAGAGAAACCGTAAAGAGGCGGACCGACCAAGAGCAACTTGGGCTGTTTCGTCCAGGCCGACATCGCGCCCAACGCAAAAATGGCTGGCCAGCCGAAAACGTAACTTGCCGCCAGGATGACAAGGCCGAGCAGGACGCGTGGCGGAGGCCGCCGCAGAAATTGCGGATCGATCGGCGTGGCAAGCGCCTTCTGCACCAGCCGACGCGCCCGTAGCCATCGTCGCAGACGAGTCATGGCTCTTCGAGGGGTGCCGCCGCCAACAACTCCAAGATAGCGACGCGGTCGCGTTTGCCGACCGGCGTGATGGGAATAGCGGAAACGCAACGCAGGCGACGCGGCCATGCGGGCGACGGCAGCTTGGCGCGCAGCTCACGCGCCAGATCGCCTGCCGGCCGCTCGCAAGCCGCCAGCGCCACAATCTCCTGGCCGCGCCCGGACTCCGACGGCAGTGCCAGGACGACCGCATCGCTGACGCCGTCGAGGGCTCGCAAGACGCTTTCAACCTCGGACAGGGCGACACGCTTGCCGCCAACTTTCACCACGCCGTCCACACGCCCAAGCAAAAGGAACCTACCGTCGGGAAAGATCTCGGCCCTATCGCCGGTCACGAAGGCGTCGTCGCCCGAAGCATTGGCAGACACGAAGGGCGAACGCACGCGCAGGGTCTCGCCGTCCACGCCAACGCCGACGCCAACCTCGACGTCCGGGAGAGGCAGCCAAGGTGCATCGGCAACGTCCTGCCGGCGAATGGCCACGCCGCCGGTTTCCGTCGATCCGTAGACCTCGAGCGGCCAAATGCCCGTGCGTGCATGAAACTCGGCCGAATCGGCGCTGGAAAGAGGCGCGCCCGACGAAAGGACGAGCCTTAAACGGTGGCGAGAGCTCAAGCACGACGCCAGCGCGCGCAAGTGTGCCGGCGTGCTTACCAGAATCGTCGCGCCCGAGGATTCAATCCGCCCCGCAATCTCCTGCGGGAAGAAGGGAGAAGTCCGCTCGACCGTGGCGGGTGAGACCAGCGGAAGCAGCACCGAAAAGAGCAAGCCATAGATGTGGTGTGGCGCCGCCGTCGCGAGGATGTGGTCGTGGGCGCCGACCTGCAACGCGTGCGCGTGAAAGAGGGCTTCGGCTAGCAGATTGCGAGCGCTCTTGGCCCATAGCTGCGGCTGTCCCGTCGTGCCTCCGGTTTGCAGGAACACACACGGATCGCCGCTCAGAACCTGCATGCCTTCAGCCGGCACCGAAGGCCACGCCGCCGAGATCCGTTCGGCATCGAGCGCCTGCAACGACGGCGCCCATTCTGCCGGCCCCAGCCAATGCGAAAACGCCCGCGCGCGAAACGTCTCGGCGAGCGCCTCGGGCGACAGCGCGGCGGGAAAAATCACGTGAATGGCGCCGGCAAAAGCCGCGAGAAGCGCGGCCGCCACCTCTGCCCGATCCTCGCACGCGACACATAGCCGCAAGCGCTCCGAGCCGCGAACGATCTCCGTGAGCTGCAGCGCTCGCGCTGTAAGCGAGGCGACGCGCACCCCATCGGGCGAAAAGGCCGACTGGAATCGAGCGGCCCAGGGCGCGTCCGCCCCGAGGGGCGCAGACGCCAGCGCCGGCTCTGCGGGAAGCACGCTGCACTCCCCGGTGCACGCGGCCAGCCCACCCACCTCGACCGAAAAGCGCAGGCTTCCCGGCGGCGGCCCCTTCTTCACCCGCAGCCGCAAGGTCGCGCCCGGGTCGACCCGCTGCCGAAAGCGAATGCGCCGAAACCCGGTGATCTGCACCGCCGGATCCGTCGGCGTCTGCCAAAAGAGCGCGATCGATTCCTCGACCAGCGCCAACATGCCCACGCCTGGCAGGAGCGGCATGGTGGGAAAGTGCCCCTGAAACCAGACCGCGTCCGGCTCGGCCAAAACGCTGGTTACTAGCTCATCGCCGCGACGGAACTCGAGCGTCGGTCGCAGGCGCGGCATCGTGGTATCAGGGCGTGGGTACGTTCTCGGGCAGGTTCGCTAGCACGTACTGGACCGCATCCTCGACGGTGCGGATCTTCCGCGCTTGCTCCTCGTTGACCTTGACTCGGTACTGGCGGTCAAGAAGCGCGAGCATGTCGAGAGCGTCGATGCTGTCGAGCCCGAGGTCGTCGAACATTTTCGATTCCGGCGTGATCTTTTCGAGGGGAACGCCAAACCGCTGCGAGAGATAGTCGACAATGAGCTTGTAGGCTGTGCTGTGGTCCATGTTCCGCGCATCCTGTCGCGCACCCTCGAACTAACACGCGACCTTTCGGCACGTCAATCCCGCCTCGGGCGGCAGTTACGCGGGCCTTGCGGGACCGGGCGGCGACATGCGATAGAAGAACTCGGTTCGCCCGTCGCTGCCACATCTTTTCCATGAAAGCTCCTCGGAACCGCCGCGTTTATGTGATCGGTCGTGCTGCCATGACCGCTCTCGGCGCGACCGCCGAAGAAACATGGCGCAACGCCGTGGCCAATCAGGCGGGTTTTGGTCCCCTTTCCCGCTGCTCGCTGGGAGCCCCACCGCCAGGCGCAAGCTCGGTGCTGCCTACGATCGTGGGCGAGATCCCTGACCGCGACCGCACGCAATACGTATTCGACACGCCCAAAGAGCGGCACAACTGGAATGCCTCGTACGTCCTGGCGACCGTCGCCCTTTGCCAGGACGCGCTGGCCAGCGCCAAGTTGCCCATGGACGACAGCACAGCGCCGCGCACGGCGTGCTTGCTGGGCTCGGCCATCAACGGATCGGACAGTCTGCGCGAAGCCTTCGTTCGCATGCAGACGATCGGTGCCAACGGAGTCAGCCCCTTTCTGCTCCCCAACGTCTGCGCCAACGTGCCCGCCGGCAAAGCCGGGGCGGTCCTCGGCTTCACCGGGCCAATCTTTTCCCCCCAAGGCGCGTGCGCCTCGGGCAATCACGCCATCGCTCTCGGCGCGCGCCTGGTTCGCGACGGCGACGTCGACTTCGCCATCGCGGGCGGCGTGGAAATGCCGCTGGTGCCGGAAATCGTTCTCGGCTTCGCCAACATGAACGCCAGCTTCAAGCTACGCGCCAGCGACCGCGCCTTCGAAAATCCGGGCCAGGCGTCGCGGCCCTTCAGCGTCGATCGTCGTGGCTTCGTGCTGGCTGAGGGCGCTGCGGCCGTGGTCCTCGCCGCCGCCGACGTGGTCGCAGCCCACGGCCTTTCTCCCATCGCCGAAGTCGCGGGCGTCGGCTGGACCTCGGATGCGCATCACTTCACCCGTCCGCACGCGCCGACCATCGTGCGCGCCATCCGCGATGCTCTCGCCGATGCGGAAATCGACGCAGGCGCCATCGGCAGCATCAATGCGCACGGCACGTCCACGCCCGCGGGCGACGCCGTCGAGGTGGAATGCCTCAAGGAAGTTTTCGGCGAGCGATTGCCAAAGGTGCCGGTCACCGCCAACAAGAGTCAAGTCGGCCATTCGCTCGGGGCTGCCGCCGCAGTGGAAGCCGTGCTGGCGCTCCTGGCGCTGGAACACCAGACCGTACTGCCGACGCTCAATTACGTCGCCGATCCCGCGCTGACCGGACCCGATTTCGTCGCCGCAGCCCGGCCGCACGCGCATGACCATGTGCTGTCCAATTCGTTCGGCTTCGGCGGCACCAACTGCTGTGTCGTCTTCCGCGGGGTGTGACGTGCGCGCGCCTGATTTTCAGCCCACGCCCTACGAAAAAGACCAGCGTTACGTGCGCGACGCCAAGACGGGACTCGTCTGGCACCGCGTCTCCCAGCGCGTGCTCTTCGCCGACACGGATCGCACCGGCGCCGTCTACCACGCCACCTATTTGCGCTTCTTCGAGCTTGGCCGCGCGACGCTGCTGCGCGACTCGGGCTTTCCGCTGCGCGAGCTGGAAGCCAAGGGATACTCGTATCCCATCTTCCAGCTTGGGCTCGATTACTTTCGACCGCTCGACTACGACGACCCCATGTGGATCTACACGCGCTTTCGCGAGCTGCGCGCCGTGAGCATCGACTTCGAGTACCTCATCGCGCATGCCGATTCGGGCCTGGTTCTGTGCCAGGGCTTCACCCGCCACTGCGCCACCAACCGCAAAGGGATCCCCATCGCGGTGGATCCGATCACGGCGGAAATATTCCACAGCTTTCCCGTCTGACGCCCGTGCCGCGCCCCCTGCCCGTCGCCATCGCCTCCTTGCCCGAGTTCGGCGACCACCGGATTGCCGGCAAGGCCATCGTGCCGGCGGTCTATCTGCTGGACCGGATGGTGCGCGCCGCGACCGACGCCGGGCTCGTCGAGCAATCGCCGCTGACCATCCGGAACGCCAGCTTTCCGCGCTTTCTGCCTGCCGACGAGATCGAGCGATGCGCTTTCGACCTGGCCGCCGAGATGGTCGACGGAGACGCGCGACTTCAGCTGTCGTCGAAAATCACACTTCCGAGCGGTATTCAGCGCACCCGCGAGCATGCCATCCTGACGCTCGGAAATGCGCCGGAGCTGCCAACTCTGCCGGAGATCGTCGGCGAATTCGACGTGTCCGCCGAACGCCTCTATCGCGAGCTGATTCCGTTCGGCACGCGCTACTGCAATCTGCGGGGCACGCTTCGCCTCAGCCGCGCTGGCGCGCTCGGCACGGTCTGTTCGCCCGAGCCCGGATTTTCCGAGCCGTCGCTTGCTGGCTGTCCCTACCTTTTCGATAGTGCCATGCACCTCGCCTGCGTGTGGGGACAACGCTATGCTGGCGTCGTGGCCTACCCTACGGGCTTTGTATCGCGCACCATCGTCTCGCCGCTTCCACAGGGCGAACGGCATTGCGTGGTCGCTCCGAGCTCGCAAGACTCGCACAATCTCAGCTTCGATCTGTGGCTTCTCGACGAGCACCGCCGCCTTTGCGACGTCACCCTTGGGTTGTCCATGGCGCCGCTGGCAGCCGGCCCGACGCCTCCCGGCTGGATGGTCCATCCCGATCGTCAGAGGTCGCGATGAACGGCGCCGCCGAAATCGAATCACTGATTCCGCATCGTCTGCCCATGCGCCTGGTGGAAAGCTTCGATCCGCCGGTCGACACCAGCGTGGTCGCCTTTGCGGAGGTTCGCGAAGGGTGGCCGACCGTCCGCGACGGCAGCGCCCAAACCTTGGTGCTGATCGAGCTTATCGCCCAGACCGCGGCGGTGTTGCAGGGTTTCCGCGAGCGCGCGGCGAACCAGCCGGCCACTGGAGGGCTCCTGGTCGGCATTCCTGCGCTGCAGGTGACGAAGCCGCGTATTGCCGTGGGCACCCAGCTTGTTTGCCACGTCAGCATCTCCCACGGCGCCCCCAACTACTTGGCCTTCGAGGGCCACGTGACCGACACCACCGGCGCGTTGTGGCTCGCCGGATCGATCCAGGCCTACCGTCCAGACTTCATGGAAATTTTCGGAGCAAAAACATGACCGAAGCAGCCCCCTCGCCCGCCCGCCCGCTCGCACTCGTCACCGGCGCAAGCCGCGGTATCGGTCGCGCCATCGCCGTCGAGCTCGCGGCGCGCGGCATGCACATCGCGGTGAACTACAAGAGCAACGAGCAAGCGGCGATGGAAACCATCGCGCAGATCGCGGCGAAGGGCGGCAGCGCCGAGCTGTGCCCGTTCGACGTGGCGGACGAAGCCGCCGCGAGCACGGCCCTTTTGCGGCTGTTCGAACGCCACGAACGCATCGCCGTGCTGGTGAACAACGCCGGCATCGTCGCCGACGGGCTCTTCGCCATGATGCCCACCCAGGACTGGAAGAGCGTCATCGAGACGTCGCTCATGGGCTTCTTTCACGTCACCAAGCCAGTCATTCAGAAAATGATTCCGCAAAAGAAAGGCAGCGTGGTGACCATCTCGTCGGTGTCGGGCCTCATCGGAAACCGCGGCCAGAGTAACTATGCCGCTGCCAAGGCCGGTCTCATCGGCGCTACCCGCGCCCTCGCCTCGGAAGTAGCCCGTCTCGGAATCCGCGTGAACGTCGTCGCGCCCGGCCCCATTCAGACCGACATGATCAAAGACGTCCCGCTTGACATCATGAAGAAGATGATTCCCATGGGCCGCGTGGGATTGGTCGAAGAAGTGGCAAAGGTCGTCGCCTTCCTTTGCTCCGACGAGGCCTCGTACGTGACCGGCCAAGTGGTCTCCGTCAACGGAGGCATGGTCTAGCCATGCGCTGGGCGCAGGTTTGGATTTTGGCAGGAACCCTCGCCGCGGCACCGACACGCACGTCGGCCGCCACCTGGTACGACGACTGGGCCAGCATTCGCAAAGCCGCGGCAACCGTCAAGTCGATCGAAACGAGCTTTATCCAAACCCGCACGCTTAGAATTCTAAAAAAGCCGCTCGTGTCGAGAGGCACGATGGCCTTTCGCAGGCCGAACGATTTGCGCTGGGAGTACCAGAGCCCGCTGCAGACGCTGCTGGTCGCTCATGGTGGCGACATCCATCGCCTGATCATGCACGACGGCGCCTGGGTGAGCGATGCCAGCGGTCGCTTGGAAGCGATGAAGATCGTGCTCGGCGAAATCAACCGGTGGCTCGACGGCGACTTCTCGTCGAGCAAGACGTTCCGCCCCGTGCTTGAGCCCGCGAAGGGCAACCAGCCGGCCCACATCGAGCTTCTGCCGGTGGATCCGTCGCTCGGCAAGATTATCGCGCGCATCGCGCTCAGCTTCGGCGAGCGCCCTGGCACGGTCAGCTCCATCGATATTTACGAAGAAGGCGAAGGCGTGACTCACATCGCATTCGAGAATCCGCGCTTCGATCAGGCCATTCCCCACGGACGTTTCGAGCTGCCGCGGTAGCCATGCGCCGCCTTGCTCTGCTGTTCTTGTTGTCGTTGTTGTCCTTGTCGTACTCGGCGGCGTGCGCGCACCTGCCGGTGCTCCGTCCCGTCGACGCCGAATCCGCCAAAGACGCGAGCGCGCGCTGCCAGCGGGCCTTTCCCGCCCAGCCGTGGCACGCGACCCACACCATCTTCGCCAGCCTGCCCTTCGGACAAGACAGTGGCCTCATCGGTGCGACGGCGGCCGAAGCTGGCGCGCTTCACGCCGTGCTGGTTTCACCCGAGGGCGTGACCCTGTTCGACGGCACCCAACGCGCAGGCGCTCCGCTCAAGATCGACCGCGCCGTCCCGCCCTTCGATCGACCCAACTTCGCGGGGTCTCTGATGGCCGACGTGGGCAACGCCTATCTGTCTCCCGCCGGACCGCCGACGGCTCTCGGTACGTACCAAAGCGGCGCCACGGTCTGTCGATGGTCACCGGCCGGCGGCGGCGGCGAGATAACCGACGTCGAGCTGGCTGCGGACGGCCCCCGAGCCATCCGCACGTTCTGGGGCACGCGACTGTCGCGCGAGATCCTTCTGCTCGGCCCGCCCGACAAGGGCTTTTATCCGCTCGTGGTACTGCGCGTGCCCGGCACCGGCGGCTACCGGCTGGAAATGCGCCTCATCGAGCACGAGTGATCGGCGATACGAGCTCTCGGCTTTCTAGAGGCCGTTTGGCATGACGAGCACCATGGTTATGTAACCGAGGCGCGTTTGCACGGCAATGGTGCCGACCGGTTGGTTGGTCGCCGCCATCGTCGAGGTAATGACCGCGTTGCCCGGCGGAATATTAACGAAGCCGCCGGCCCCGCTATCGTCGGTCGTAGCCGCCGTTCGTGAAGGCAAGCCACCCTGGATGACGTAGCCGACCGTGCGGTCGTCCGCTTGGGCAGAGGCCAACGTCAGCCCGGCCGCCGGTTGGCCCAGGCAGTCGAGAGCGGTTGTCATGACGACGGTGCGGTCTGCGCCAACCGGGCCCCCGACCCCGGAAAACATAGTCGCGAAAAAGGAATTCGCGATCATCGGCAACGTCCCTGGCGCGCGCTGCGAGCGCGTACTCGGGGGAAAAAAGAGCATGGGGTACAAACCGGAGCCTTCCGTCTGAAAGTAACCGTCGAAGCCGGCAGGCATTTCGACATCGATTTGACCGTTTGGGTCGCTTTGGTACTGCGCGATTGGAAGCTGGCAGTTGGCGTCGAGCTTCGCGCACAACGTGAGCGAAACCCCTTGGATGGGCTTCTTGCTGAGCAGATCCTCGGTGGTCAACACCACGTGAACCGTACCGGTGGGAGTTGCGTCGGAGTTCTTCTGATCGAGGCAAGCCCAGGTCGGATCGGGCTCGCACAGCGAATTGCTACACACATAGCCGGCGTACGCCGCCCCTCGGGCCGAGCAGTCATTGTCGGTCTTGCACTGCACACGATCGCTCTCGACCGTGAGGCTGCAAGCGGAGCCCGCGATGCTGACGGCCGCCAAGCCAAGGAAGAATAGACAACGGAATCTAGACATCGAATCCTCGCCGACAAGAGATGGAGTCTTCATGGATCGCCAGCCGCTTACCATTCACCGTGCACCAACAGTCCGCCGACCGTCGGAGCCAACGCGATCGAGCTGGTCTTTCCGGAAATCTTCTTGGGACCAGGATCCGAAAGGAGGTAGTAAAGCGCCACACCGCCCGAAATCAGGGTGGCGGCTCCGAACACATCGGTCAGGCGAGCATCGGTCCTGAGCTTGGATCGGGCGCTGTCGATGTTGTCCTTGGAGTTCGGAATCTTGTCGAGTTCTTTTTCAAAATCGCTCTTGGCATTGAGTGCCATGACACCGAAGACGCCCGTGGCAATCGCGCACCCACCTGCCACAAGACTGCTGGTGACAAGCCCAATTCTCACCGGCGCCTTTTGCGTCGCCTCGCTCCTGAGATCGGCCGAGAGCGCCCCGTCCGCGTCGCCGGCCCTCCGCGATTTCGCGCGTCCCCCGCCCTGCGACTCGACGGGCACGGCGAGTTCCAGGGACACCTTGGCATTTTCCTTGCCCCCCACGGTGACCATGCGAGCCACCACCGCGTAACCCAGCTTGACTGCCGTGACCCTACGAGGACCGGCGTTCACGACGACAGGCAAAGCAATCGGTGAAACGCCAACCGACAGGTCATCGACCCGAATGTCCGCGCCGTCCAAATTGCAAACGATCTCCAGCGAGGCCGTCCGTTCTTCCAACTTCTGATTCAAGTCGCCCACCTGCTTGCGCCGCTCCGCCGAGATCTCGCTTCCGCCCTCCTGCACATATTGCTTCAGGTACTTGATCGAGTTGACGTAGTCGTGGAGATCGAAGTACGTCAGGGCGATGTTGTAGAGCAAGCGATAGTTGGGGGACAGTCGGTACGCCTTACGAAACTCGGCCAAGGCCGCGTCGAAGCTCCCCTCGTTGTACAGCTCCACGCCCTGGTGGAAAATGGCGCGGGCCTGCTCGACCGGATCCGAGCTATTCGTCGCTCCCTCCGCCATCGTGGGCAGCGCAAGAAGAAGCAGCAGAACAGCGAACGTAGGTTGGTTGGTTCTTTTCATGGAGAGTAGGGATCCGTTTCGTCCATCTTCTTGGTGGGTCGGTTCGTGTTCGGACGTTTCAAGTCCATTCCGAAATCCTCAACGTCGGGCGAAGCAGGAGCGACGCTCGGCCTGACCGGCGCAATTGCCTTCGCTTCGTTGCCGCGAGGTTCTGCTTCGAACGGCGGGGAAGGCCTGTCGCGGGCGACGGCTCGAACGAGTGGCTGGGTCTTTTCCAGCTTGATGTCGAGAAAGACATCCTTGGCGTAACTGATGGTTTTCTTGAACGCGACGTATCCGGAAGCCGAGGCATGCACGACATGCAGGGTGTGGGATGGTGAAATGTCCATCTTGACGAGGTTGCCCCCCGCCACATGCTTGTCCACGGAAAGCACCGCGTCCGCCGGTTGTACGGTGATCTCGATGTGACTCTTGGTCCTGGACGGCAAGGGCGGCGCTTCGGTGGGAATACCTTGTTCGTGCTCGACGGGCTGGACAGCCTCGGTTGGCACCGGCGGCGCGATCACCGTCGGCGGCGCGGTCACCGTCGGCGGTGCGGTCACCGTCGGCGACGCGGTCGCCGTTGGCGGCGCGGTCACCGTCGGCGGCGCGGCAACCGTCGGTGCTACAACCGGGACAGGCCGGGACCTTTTTTCCGGCTTCGCCGGAAAGTAAACCAGAAAACCTATCAACGCTCCCAGAGCGAGGCCCCCGCCGGCAATCAAGAGAAGCGCTTTCGCTCTGCCAAACGGTGGTTGAGCGCCCGGCGGCAGCTCGACCGGTGTGGCCGCAGCGGGTGTTCCTGCGACGGGTGCCGACCTGAGCCTCGGCGGCACAACAGGAGTAACATCGTCCAGGTCATTGAGGCCGGACGTTTCCACGACGGGAGTAGTGTCGCCGTGGGCGGCGGCGACCACAGGGGGTGGAGTTGGAGGCAGGGAATTGAACTCCCGCCAGGCCAAACCTGTTCGGTTGCTAAACGTGACGGGCGAGCGAGGACGTGGAGTGTTCATAGGTTCGATAGGGGACTTCATAGGTTCGATAGGGACCAGGATGGCGAGGATGGTAAGAGAGCTGCCACAGCGACGGTGAGGGTAGTACAAACGGCGGCGACTTTCGAGACCCAGATGGAGAACCGAACCGAGGGCAAGGGTGTTGGGTAACGCGCGAAGCCAAAACCGCCGCCGTCGAGCTAGCGACGGACAGTCTCGGAACATCCACGCGCTTCGCGGAACTGCGGCCGCCGCGTGAGACTCTTGGTGTCGCTTACGTAACAACTGCTTCACGCAGTTGCTGCCGAGGTTCGGCAAGGCCGACTGCGAGCCAGAACTGCTATCGCCCCGACTGCATCTTGCCGCCTGCGACCATCAGGTAGAGGCGTCGTAACGTGGCCTGGAAGTACGGCGTGTCGGCTAGCGTGGCGGCCATCCAGTCCTTGACGTAGCTGTCGATCTTGGCTTGGCTAACAGCGATCCCCGAATCCGCGAACGCGCCCATGAAGGCGCTGTTGGTCGTCGATTCTCCTGCCGGATAGCCCGTCGTCGCAACGCCGCCTTTGCTGTCGATGAATGCGCTGACCTTCTGGAGGAACGTCTTCGCTTCTGGCGTGCAGTTCCACATGTAGTCCATGGCCACGCGCCACGGAGTCCGGCAAGCGTTGTAGCCATAGTCTCCTTCTACGCGGCCGTCGTTGTATCCCCATTCAGGGACCAAGCCATTCATCTTGTCTTGGTATTGCGCCAGCAGCGTATAAGAGTCGGCGGCGAGCTTGAGCCAGAAGTCGGCGTTTGCCGTATCAAGCGTTGCGAAGACCCGATAGTGACCCGGCGAGAAGTACGACGGATTGACCTTGCCCATGTTGCTGGCGTCGCTGCAGCCGCCCCACATGTCGCCCGGACGCAAGACGACCAGCCCATTCGGACAGGTGTCGGTTTCGTTGTCCTTGATCTTGCCGATCAGATTCTTGCCCGCATCGGCGTACCCGCCCCAGATTTTGTTGGCAGTGACGAGGCCCATGGCCGCATCCAAATCGCCGTCGCTGGCCGCGTTGGCTCCGTTGTCGCCGGGGGCGGCGCAGGCATCCATGGACCAGTTCATGAGGCCCTTCTTGTCGAGGTGGTCCGTGTAGAATTTCCACAGCTTGTCGAACAGCTTCTGGTCGTTGTTGTTGGCGGCGAGGAGCATGCCGTAGCCGATGCCCTCGGAAACAACGCCGCCGCCGTTCTTGACCACGGCGCTGTTGTTGGCGGGACAGTCTTGGATGTAGGTCTTCGTCCAACTGTCGTATTCCGCGGCTATCCGGCTGGCGGCATCCGCCGAAAAGAAGGCGCTCGAGCAAGTGCCACTGCCACCACCAACCGACGAGCCACCAACCGACGAGCCACCGACCGCATTGCCGCCTGTGCCGCTTGCACCAGCACCACCGCTGCCGCCCGAGCCAGTCGAACCGCCCCCGGTCGTGCCGCCCGTTCCCGATTTGCCGCCGCCAGTACTGGCGCCGCCTACCCCGCCGCTGGAAACGCCCGAGCTTCCGCCCGCGACCGTCGATCCGCCGTTTCCGGCGCTGCCTCCGGTGGCTGCCGATCCACTCGCTCCGCCACTGGAGCCACCTCCAAAGCCGTTCGTTCCGCCGCTCGAAGTCGCGCCACCCTTGCCGCTCGTGCCACCGTTTGCACTGCTTCCGCCCGAGCTGACGTTGCCGCCTGTGCCGCCCTTGCCTGCCGATCCACCGGCTCCCGATCCGCCACCCCCATCCGACTGCTTCGCACAACCAGCGGCGATGCCAGCCGCAAAAACTCCGAGCACCACGACAAGGGACAACGTACTGCGCATGAACTACTCCTCGGGAGCGGGTGAATCTGCTACCCGTACAACAATTGGGACCTTCCGGTCGGGAAATCGCCAGATGATGTCAACAATCGCTCGCCTTGCGCCGTAGACGGTGCATGACCGCGGTCACCGGTCGTGCTAGCGTGCCCGGGTTTGCCGCCTAGGAAACGCACGTGAAGTTTCGCCTCATTTATCCCAAGTGGCCCAAGCTGTCCGGGCAAACTGAATTCCATCTTCCGCCTCACGGTCCGATCGTTTTCGCCGCAACCTTGCCCGAAGACGTCGACCTGGAATTCATCGACGAAAACGTCCAGACCCTAAGCGACGACGAGCCGGTCGACTTCGTCGGCATTTCCATGATGCTCACCAGCCAGGTCAAGCGTGGCTGGGCCATCGCCGACGAATACCGGCGCCGGGGCGTGCCTGTCATCTTCGGTGGCATCGCCACCATGCTGCACGCCGAGGAAACGCAGGCCCATGCCGACGCCGTGTTCTTGGGTGAGACCGAGGGTCGCATGGGCGAGGTGTTGGCAGACTTCCGCGCCGGCAAGCTGAAACCGGTCTACGACTATCTGAATTCGCCGCCGCCCATCGAAAGCATCGGCCCCGCACGGCGATCCGTCCTGCGCCGCGATCTGTACATGTACAAAGGCGTGCGCATGGTGGATCTCTTCCACGCATCGCGCGGCTGCCGCTTCGACTGCTATCCGTGCGCCGTTAGCTACCTGGGCGGCCGGCGTTTCCGCCCCAGGCCGCTCGATCGCGTCGTGGAAGAGCTGGCCACCATCGACAACAACCGCTTGTTCGTCGTCGACAACTCGCTGGCGCAGAGCAAGCAGTGGGAGCTGGATCTCTTTCGCGAGATGATCCCGCTCAAGAAGAAGTGGTGCTCGCACCCCATCGAAGACGACGATGAAGTCCTCGACCTGGCAGCGCAGGCCGGCGCCTGGTACGTGTACCAGGCCATCTTCGACACCTCCGATTTCATTCGCCGCCGCATCGAGCGCTACCACGCGCACGGCATCGGCGTGGAAGGCACCATCTTGCTCGGTCTCGACGAGCAGACCGAGGACGACATCAAGCGCTTGGTCGACTTCCTGCTGGAGGTGAAGCTCGACCTCGCCGAATTCACCGTGCTGACGCCTTTCCCGCACACCCGTTCGCGCGACGACCTGGTGAAGGCGGGACGCATTCTCACCTCGGACTGGGATCTGTACACCGCCGACAAGGTCGTCTTTCAGCCTCGTCATATGACTCCCGACCGGCTGCTCGAGCTCTATCACTACGCCTGGGACACGTTTTATCGGGAAGAGCCGCAGACCCACAAGATGTACAAGCTCCTGCAGCAGGTGGTGGGCAAAGAGACGGCTGACGGTACCTTCGTTCCTCGCCGGGGCGACCTGGCGAAAGCACGCTTCGGGCGAGCGAGTCGCTGACGCTTCCGGCTGCCGCGCCACCAAGCGTTACGCTCGGCCGCTGTCGATTTCTGTGACGACTTCGCGCTGACGCCCCAAACAGTTCCCTGGGGAGCGAAGGGATGACGCTACCTGGGCGGTCTCTGTGGGAGGTTACCGCTTCGGAACCGCTTCGGTCTCTTGCTCCACTTTCGAGAAGACACCCAGCGGTCCTGGCGTCGGAATGTGCGAAGCATGCGGAAAGGCGGGCGGCGCATGCTGTCCGGACAATTCATGCAAAGGTGGCGGCTGCTGCATCGACGAAGGCGGAAGCCGGACCTGCACTGCCGCCAGCGCAGCTTGCCCAAGAGGAGACGGCACCTGCCGAGCTGGAGCGTGCGTCGGCGATGCCGGATCCTGTGGCGGTTCGGGCGATCGATGCTGCAGCTCGGGCGGCGGTGGGCAGGGCAATGACTACTGCACAGCCACAAGCGTGGTTTGTGCACAGGGCGATGCCGGATTGACCTGCGAAGCGTGCGGAGCCAAGGGACAACACTGCTGCGCCGAACGCCATTGCGACGGTGGTCTCTCTTGTACGGGCGGCGGAAACGACACCACCTGCCGATAGCAGTCGCGTTTAATCCCTAGCCTAAATGGGCGCCTTCGCGAGGGGGCGCCCTTTTCTTTTTGTCAACCGGCGGGCATCAGCTCGACAACGGCAATCGTTCCAGGGCCCACCGAGCAGCGTCGGCGACGATGGGCGACGCATCCGCGCACAGACGTACGATAACGGCTCGCGCGCTGGCGTCCCGCTGGGCTCCCAAGCACAACAGGGCGTTTCGGCGAAAGCCATTGTATTGAGCGCGCGCGACCGCCATGCCCGAGGCTAACGACTTGAATTGCTCTTCGGTCAGCGCCGCCATTTCAGCCGCCGTCAAGGCAGCGAGGGCGCGCGGCTCGAAGCGCCGGTCGCCCACGGGGATTTCGTCGCGGTTCCACGGGCAAACGTTCTGACAAATGTCGCAGCCAAAGACCCGACCCACGAAGCCGCGCCGGACGGGCAACGGAACGGTTCCGCGGTTTTCCACCGAATGGTACGAGAGACATCGTCGGGCATCGACCACGCCGGGCGATGGGAAAGCGTCGGTCGGGCAGGCCGACAGACAACGCTGGCAATCGCCGCACAGAAAAGCGTGCGGCTCGTCGTAGCGGTCGACTGCGTGATCGAGGAACATCACCGAAAGGGTCAGCCACGAACCGAGCTTTGGATGAATGAGCAGGCCGTTCTTGCCTATCCACCCAAGCCCGGCGCGCTCGGCCCAAACCTTCTCCATCGCCATGCCGGTATCCACGCAGGCATAGCTTTGCAGAGCCGGCGCCAGGGCAACGAGCTGCCGCCGCAGAGCCCGCATACGGTCGCGGTGCGCGTAATGATAGTCGCGGCCCCTGGCGTAGCTGGCTATCCGGGAACGTTCGTGCGCCGGACGGCGGTAAGAAATGGCCAGCGCCACGACCGTCCGCACGCTCGGCAAGACCAGCGACGGATCCAGTCGCGCATCAGAGCAGCGCTGCATCCATTCCATGTCGGCCGAATAGCCCAACGCCAGCCACCTCTGTAGCGGTTGCGCGTCGATGGCCAACGGCCGAGCGAAACCCGCCAGGGTGAAGCGACACGATAGAGCCGCCGCACGAACGGCGTCGGCGGACAGAATCCGGGGCTCACGCGAGTCTGCATCGGTCACCGCCCGAAAGCATAGGCAACGACTTCGTGCCTGCCAGTCTAGTCGACGAAGAATCGCTCGAACGTTTGCCACTGCTCGGAATGGGCCTTCACCATCGCCTGCAGTCGATCGAGGTAGTGAGCCGCTGCGCGCTCCATGGCCGATTGTCGCTCACCGCGATTGGCGGCCGCGAGCGCTAGCGGCGGTTCACTGATGAATCGATAGTGGCGCACGCCGAGTCGCACCGCGAACACGACGAGCAGCGGTGCGCCGCTCGACAGAGCCAAGGCAAACGGTGCCGCAGGCACGCCGACCCAGCGGCCCAAGAACGGCATGCGCAGCACCCGCGCGTCTCCGAATGCGCGATCGGCGGCCAACGAGACAATGCCGCCTTCGCGCAACACCTTCAGCGCTTCCAGAATGTCGAAGGCTTGGCCCTGCCCTTCCGGCACCGTAACCACGTCCAGACCGACGCCGCGTAGGTCGCGATCCACGCCAGCACGTGCGCCGCCTTGGGCTTGCCCGCCCATCACCAGTGTCACGCCCTCGTGGCGACGGGCCAGCAGGCGCGCGCCGATTTCCCAGCGTCCGAAGTGCGACATGACCACAATGACGCCGCGGCCGCCTTTGCGAGCCTCGCCCAAATATTCCTCGCCCACGCGCTCGAAGACAATGTCGGTTCGCCGTTCAATCTCTAGTCGCTCACTGTAGACGCGCGCAAAGTCCTGGTACTGATGCCAGGTCCGAATCAGTGCGCGGCGCTTCGGCTCGTCCGGAAACAGTGTCTGGTAGAATTCGATACTGTTGGCACGACGCTTGGGCAACAGCACGAAGTAGCCTGCCGAGACGACGGCGCCCAGCACACGAAGAGTCCACAGACCGAGGACGCGAGACAGTCGCGCCATCACCCGATACAGAAGCACGCTTACGTCTCCACGGTCGCTCCCGCGGCGACCTTGGCGATGAACCAGGTTTCCTCGCGTCCAGGGGCCGTCGGCTCGACCAAATCCACGCGCAGTCCAGCAGCAAGCATCGCCTTGACCGTTTCCTCTCGTCCACGGTAATGCGGCACAAGCCGAGCAAAGGCAAGGCGCCGCGTTTCAAACCAGCGATAGAACGGTGTTCGCCCCGGCGCTGGCACCGTCGCGCGGAGGATCAGCGAACCGCCGGGGATCAGGCTTCTGCGCACGTGCTCCAGAGTCTTCGCCAAACCAGCATCATCGAAGTGATGGATGACGTCCAAGCAGACCACGGCGGTTGCACGCACCTCGGGCAGGTCGTCGGGCGCGGCGCCTTCGTGGACCGTCCCTCGATCGCCGAGCACGAAGCGAGCGGTCGTAGCCCGATCCTCATCAGGCTCGATCCCGACAATGCGCAAGCGATCGGAGCGGGCCAACATCCACGCCGAGGCGACGCCGTGCCCGCAGCCGATGTCGAGAATCGTGCCCTCGTCCGGAAGGAATGCCGCCAGCCGCGGGAACATCGGATCCAGCCGCATTTTGAACCGCGCGAACATTCGCGGGTAGGCGCTGAGCCCGCGAAATCGTCGCATCACCCAGCGCACGGGATCGCTCGGATCGGCTGGCGGCAGAGGCCTCTTCGTGTACAGCCGACGAAGCAGCGGCGGCAGAATGACATAGGCGCCAAGCGCGCAGTAGCCAATTGCCAGCGTGGACATGATACCCGCGCTGCGGGTGACCGCGTGTGCGGCACCGATCATGGTGACCATGCCGACCAGCGTGGCGCTGGACGAAAGGAAGATGCTGGTGCGTACGGGGCCGTGCGAGGGGTGGTTCTCGTCGAGACAACGCTGGTAGACGCGCAGGAACGAGAAGGAATAGTCGACGCCCATGCCGAAAATCAGGACCGACAGGATGAGCCCGACCAAGTCGATGGGCCGGCCGATGAGGTGCAGCGTGGCCAGCGTCAGCACGAAGGAAAACGTCATCGGCGCCAGGGCCAAGGCAGCGACGCGCAAGTCGAGGAAAAACAGGAGCACCGAGCCCGCCACGAAGCACACCACCACCACGAACATCGAACGAAACGAGCGCGACAGAAAATCGGCCAAGCTGTGCGCGAAGTTCTCGCCGTCAAACACATGAAAGCCAGCCTGCTGCGCTTTCTCCGCAAACGCGATCGGCTCGTACTTGGGTCCGGGCGCGACGCTGCCCAGCCAGACCAGGCCATGGCCGTCGCGCCCCGGCCCCACGCCATAGAGCGCCTGCAACCCCGGCGACAGATAGGCCGGTGTCGGTGGAACGTCCGATGCCTGCAGGCGTGCCAGAAACGGTGCAAACGCATCGGACGAGAAACCGACGGCGTCGCCAGCTGTCTGCATGGCCGACGAAAGTGCCGCCACACGCTCCGGCGCCCAGAATTGCTTCCAGGCGGCCAGGTGTTCGGCAGTGGCGATCGGACCGGGCGTCAGCATCGAGGGCGAAAATGCGTGATCGACCACCTGCGCGGCCTTTTCCTGCTGCAGAAGTGCCAGCCAGGCGTCGGATTTGGCGCGGAAGTCGGCCTCGTCCTTCGCATCGATGAGCAAGTACACGCGGTGGAAGATGTCTCCCCATACCGAACGCACGCGTGCCTCGTCGCGAGCGGTTTCGGCCCGCACGGTATTCACGGCAGCCAAGTCGACCACGAACTTCGGTCGCGCAAACACCAAGCCGACCGCGAACATCACCACCGCCACGGTCAGCGCGCGAAAACCGCGCCCGACGGTAATACGACTCAGGAAGCGATCCACCGGCAGCCACGCGGAGCGCGACGCCGGCGGCACTGTCGGGAAAATGTGCGGAAACACCAGGTGCACGAACAGGTACGAAAATCCGATGCCGAGCGCCGCGAAGACGCCAATCTGGCCAAGCACGCGAAAGCCCGTCAACCGGAGACTCAAGAACGATCCGATATTGATGATGGTCGACAGGGATCCGATGGAAAAGACCTCGTGCGCGGCGCGATGGCCCGCGGTCTTTGTCTGACGATCGACGAAAAGCAGATAGACCGCTCCCTGATCCACGGTGATGGATACGAGCGCGCCGCCAAAACCCAAGGCCAACGCGGAGATGTCGGGCTCGAGCAGGCTGTACGCGAAAAGCGCCAAACAACCGCCGGCCAGCGCCGGCAAGAGCGCAAACACGCCCAGCCACGGCCGCGGAAAGCAGGCAAGCAGCAGCAGCGCGATGCCGATGGTCGAGACCAGCATGGCCAGGTTTGCATCTCGCGAGACCAACGTCTCGTTGTCGATGGTGGCCCGGTAGCCGCCCACGCCGATGGCCACCACGCCCTCGCCCACTTCGCCGGCCTTGGCGGCTTCGAAACGCCGGGCGATGGCCTGAACGACGTCGTCGATGGCATGAGAGATGCGTGTATCGCGCGTGACGTCCTTGGGCACCGCGGCGATGAGCACGTTCTTGCCGGCGTTGTCGATGATATGACCGCGCTCGATGCGGCCTTCTTTGGTCGGCACCAAGTCGGCCAGCCGAGCCAGTGCAAGCTCGCCGATGCCCAGAGGATCCTCTGCCACGCGAGCCGCCGAGCCGATGCCCGACAGATCGGCCGCCTCGGCGGCCAGGGTCGCCAAGCGAGCCGACACCGCCGCTCCTTCCAAGCGCGGAGCCACCTGCTTCTCCAGCTCATCGCGCGAAAACAGAAGGGGTAACTGCCCGGGCAAGTCCGCGTAAAGCGCGGTCATGCCTTGTGCCGCTGCGGCGGTACCCACCATCGAAAAGAGCTTCGATTTTTCGAGTTCGGCGATCACTGCATCGCCAGCCGCTAGCAGCGCATCGGGCTGCGCTCGACCATCACTCATCGACAGATTGATGACCACTCGGTCGAGCGAGGTGTGCCTGGCAAGTACCTGGCGAGCGCTTTCGAACGCCGCGCTGCCGGTCGGAACCGCCGACGTGATGTCGGTATCGATGCGCAGGCGGTGCTGTCCAAGCCACGCCAGAAGCGCGCTCGCCGCACAGGCGACGAGCAAAACACGCCACCGAATCGTGGAGGCGCGCTTCACGACCCGGACCTCGGCAAGCGACGATGTGAGAGTAAGCGCGTTGCGATCAGGCGCGTAAACGTGGCGGCGTTACGAGCGAAATCCCGCCAAGGCCGAAAATGCGAGACGCGCCCGCCGGGGGGCGCGTACGACACCGGCACTGGCACTTCGACCAGGGGAATGCCGGCGCGACTTGCCTGCACCAGCACCTCGACCTCGAACTCGAACCGGCGTGCCCGCGTGGCAAGAGCCAGTGTCTCGGCAACGGGATACACGCGAAAGCCTGACTGAGAATCGGAAAGAACAGGTCCGCCCGAAGCCCAGACCCAAAAGCCCGAAAAGCGCCGACCAACACGGCTGGACCACGGAACCGCGCCGCCTTCCATCCCCAGGCGCGCCCCAAGCACCATCGCCGCTCGTGCTGCGTTCGCGTCGGCGGGAAGCACCTCGGCCAGCAAGGCGCGAGCATCGTCGGGGCTATGTTGCCCGTCGGCATCCACCGTCACCGCAAAGCGCGCCGCGAACGGCGCCCCTGCCACGGCCTGAAGGCCGGTAAGAATCGCGGCGCCCTTGCCGCGATTTTGCGGGTGCCGCAGCACCGTCGCGCCTGCGAGGTCAGCCAAAGCCGCGGGCGCGCCATCGGTCGAGCCGTCGTCGACGACGACAACCGACGCACCCGAAGCGACGGCGGCCTCGGCCACCTGGCGCACGTTTCGCGCATGGTTGTAGACCGGAATCACGAAAGCGAACGGTGCCGCCTGGCGAAGAGCTCGAGCGCGAAGCTCGGACCACGGAGGCGCGAGGTCGCCCATCAGGCAAGCGCGCGGAAAATCAGCGACGTATTGATGCCGCCGAAAGCGAAGTTGTTGTTCATGGCGATCTTGATGGGCCCCCGGCGTGCGCTGCCGAGCACGTGATCGATGGGCGGCAGCGCGGGGTCGGGCTCGTCGAGATTCTTCGACACCGCCATGAAGCCCTCGTTCATCATGACCAAGGTCGCGATGCTTTCCAAAGCTCCGCTTGCGCCGAGAGTGTGGCTCAGGTAGCCCTTGAGCGCGCTGACCGGCACCTTGGCGCCGAAAACCCGATGCATGGCTACCGCCTCGGCACCGTCGCCCACGTCCGTGCCCGTCGCGTGAGCATTGATATGGTCGATGTCCGTCGGCGACATCTCGGCATCGCGCAAGGCCGCATTGACGGCGATGCAGATGCCCTCGGGATCCGAATTCGTCGGATGCGTTCCATTGCAGCCCTGACCGTAGCCCGCGACCTCGGCGTAGATCTTGGCGCCGCGCTTGCGCGCGTGCTCGTATTCTTCGAGGACGACGCAGCCCGAGCCTTCCCCCACCACCAGGCCGTCGCGCTTGCGGTCGAAAGGCCGGGGCGTGCGCTCGGGCGTCTCGGAATAGCCGGCTGACGTCGCACGCATGATATCGAAGATGCCAGCGTGAAGGATGTGCAGCTCCTCGGCTCCACCGCCGAGACAAATCGGCACCCGCCCGAAGCGCACCTGTTCGTAGGCGATGCCCACGCCCTGCGAGCCCGACGTGCACGCCGTGCACGATGCGATGACCGGCCCTTTGCAGCCGAACATCAACGCGATGTTGGCGGCGCAGGTATGGCTCATGAACTGCAAATACGTCGACGCCAGAAGCCCGCGGATCGATTTCTCCTCGTAGACGGGACGTAGAAAGTCTTCTTGCGCAGCCGTGCTGCCGACGGTGGAGCCATAGGCCACACCGCAATTCGGCGAAGCCACGACGTCGCTTGGAAGGCCGGAATCCGCGACGGCGTCCCGAACCGACAGCGCCGCCAAGACGCCGACGCGCCCCATGGTACGCACGAATTTCCGCGGAATCTCATTGACGTCGATGCCGTCGCACGGCGCGCCCACGCGCGTCCGAAGCCCGTCCAAGGATTCCCAACCGGGCATGATGCGCACGCCGCTGCGCCCCTCGAGAAGGCCGTCGCGCAGGGCTGCAAACGTATGGCCAAGCGGCGAACGTAGGCCGATGCCCGTGACGACGACCCGGTTTCCTCGACTGCTCATAGCGGGCGGAGAATGCCAGGGAAGAGGTGCTCCTGTCACCCCTCTTGCGTGACCTAGATCCTTGCGTCGGGCAGAAAGGCCACCGCCCAGGTTCCCGGCCCCGTGTGTACGCCGGTGGTCAAGGAAAGCGGGCCGATCTCGATGGTGGCCTTGGGCGCGACGTCCTCGAGGCGCGGCAGCACCTCGCGCTCGACCCAGCGGCGGTTGTCGGTGTGCTCGACGAGGACGTAACCCGGCAAGCCTCCGGCGAAGCCTCTCTTCACGCGCCCGCATGCGAATTCCAGCCTCGCCGCGGGTTTGCGTAATAGCGCGACCTTGCGCGCTCCGTCGGCAAAGGGCGATACCACCGGCGCCAGGCCCAAAGCATCGCCAAACCACGCACCGGTCTTCGAAAGGCGACCACCACGCGCCAGGTATTCCAGACGTTCGAGAAAGATGTATTCCTCAGCGCGCGCCAGGGCAGATTCGGCAAACGCCGCGAGAGATCCGCCATCGAGACTGCTGCGCGCCTTGAGCGCAGCGGCCCGCACGACCACCGCCAACCGTCCCGACGCCGCGCCACTGTCGAGAACGGTCATATGACCGTCGCGGTCGTGCTCCGCGCACCAAGCCCGCGCCACCCCACAATTTCCGGTGTAGACCGAGCCCACGCACAGATAGAGCACGTGTTTCCATTGGGCCGCCAAGCGCTGGTAGCACAGATGCCGTTCGTGCGTCGACGCCTGCGCGGTCGAAACACGCACGCCCCGCCGCATGGCTCGGTACACGTCGTCCGGATCGAGGCGCGTCTCGGGCAACGACCGGTCCCCAAAATCCACGTGGCTATCGAGCAGCGTCACGCCCAGCGCTTCGGCTTGCCGCCGCGCGATCGAGGCGGCGCCGTCGGTGACGATGTGAACGTCGCCGGCTGCCGCAACCGCCGGACTCTCCGCGATCTGGTGCTCCAAATCGTCCCACGACCAGGCTTCGACCTGGCCAATCTCCGACAACGCCGAGCGGGCTCTCTCGGCATTCTCGGCGTGAAGGTGAATCTTCCACAAATCGCCTTCGCGCAAGGCCACGACGTCGGTCCCGATGGACGCGAGATGTTTGTCGGGAACGTCCATTCCTGGCCGCAGACGCAAGACGGCGTCCACGCAGAACCCGTGTTCGCTAGGCGTTGCCGCCGGCCTTCGATCGAAACGCACCAGCGATTGAAAAGCCGACGCCAGCCCGTCGTCGGTGTCGAGCCCAAAGAAGGGCCGCAACATGCCGTCGAGAAAGACCAACATGCCGAGCGCGCCACTGTCGACCACCTGCGCCCGTCGCAGAGACTCCTGCACGTCTTTGCTTGCTTGCACCACGGCCGCGAGATGAAGCAGAAGCGCTGGTACCGCCGCAGCCGAAAGCCCCTGCTTCGTACCCTCGGCAAGCGCGTCGAGCACGCTTAGCATCGTGCCAGGCTGGGGATGGGCAACCGCCCGCCGAGCCCGCTCGGCGCCCACCCGGCACCGCTCGGCCAGCGTCGCGCCCGCCGCACCATCGAGCAGCGTACGAACGAAGGCGCAGCCGATATTGCCCGAATTGCCCCGCGCCGAGAGCAACAGCTTCTCGACCATCGCATCGTCGCTGGCCGACAGATCGCGCAAGGGCGCAAGGCTGAGCACCAAGTTGCGGCCCGTGTCGCCGTCCGGGACGGGGAACACGTTGATTCGATCGAGCACCTCGGACCACGCGGCGACCGCGGCGCCACCATCGGCCATCGCCTCGCGCAAGGCCTGCGACGACAGCAGGTCACTCATCGCGGAATCGAGTCGAGTGCCTTGCGAATCATTTCGGGCACGCGCAGCTCGAGCGTGGGATTGCTCTCGGCCAAGCGCACGGCCACCTGTTCGGTGCGCCCTCTTGCGCACAAGGTCCCGCTGACGAGGCGAAGCTCGAAATCGACGACCAGGCGGTGCTCCCACTCGACCAGGGTGGCGGTGCAGTCGACCTCGTCACGAAAACGCAGCGGACGGATGTGCTTGGTCTGTGTGCGCGTGACGGGAAAGACCAGGCCGTCGTCGACCGCCCGGTAAAGGTCGATGCCGGCGTCACGAAAGAGCTGGTCGCGCGCCAGATCGAAGTACTTGAAGTAGTTGCCGTGCCAGACCACCTGCATGGCGTCGATGTCCGCGAACGGAACGGTGAAACGCACGGTCGCAGTTCGCTGTGCCTGCATCTACCGAACGCCTCCCGCCGACAGAGACTGGCCGAGCGAGCCGGCCGCGATGGCCCCGTACACGGCCTCGACGTCCGCATCGAGCGGGCGGTCCTCCACCACTTGCGCGCTGAGCTTGCGAATGGCCGCGACCTGGGCTGCGACCTCGGGCCGGCCGGCGACACCACCACGCAATTCGCAGGCCTGCGCGGCGATGAGCAGATGCACGGCCAACGCCCGGCCGACCAGCTCGCACACGCGCAGGGCTTCACGCGCAGCGATGGTGCCCATGCTGACCTTGTCCTGATTGTGCGACTCCGTGGAGCGCGAAAAGGACGCCACGGGCATCGACGCTTGCAGCGCCTCGGCCGTCAGGGCCGACAGCGTGATCTGCATGCCCTTGAACGCGTGCCGTGGCGCCGCGCCATCTTCCGCGGGCGCCGCCAATTGTCCGGGCAGCCCGCGACTCAACCGCGGATCGACCAGCAAGGCGCCCTGGCGATCGCACAAATCCGCAACCGAGGCCACGGCGGCTTTGACGGCATCCATGGCAAAAGCAATATGACCGCCGTAGAAATTACCGCCCATGAGGGGCCGGCCCGAGGCCGGATCGAGCAGGGGATTGTCGGTGGCCGAACCGGCTTCGATCTCGATCCACCGCTCGACCCAAGCGAGCGCGTCCACGAGAACGCCGATGACGTGCGGTGCGCAGCGAAGCGAATAGGGATCTTGCAAAGACTCGGGCACCTCGGCTTCGTGCACACCGCCTTGCGAACGAAGGAGCGCGCGCAAATCGGCGGCAACCGCGGCTTGGCCCGGGAACGGCTTGGCCTTGAAAAGCACCGGATGCAAGTGATGCTCGTGGCCGGCCATGGCGTGCACCGACATCGCGGTGGCGCGCGTGGCGGCCGCGACGATGCGGCGGCATTGGTCCGCCACCAGGACGGCGACGCCGGTCATGACAGGCGTGCCATTGAGCATGGCGATGGGCTCTTTCACGCCGAATTCGAACGGCGGCAGACCCGCCAATTCCAGCGCACGGCGGGCAGGCATGCGCTCGCCCCGGTAGAAGACCTCGCGCTGGCCGACCAAAGCCGCGGCGACGTAGGACATAGGCGTGAGATCGCCCGAGGCTCCCACCGAGCCTTGTGCCGGCACGACCGGCGTAATCTGATGGTTGAGGAAATCCACCAACCGCTGGAGCAGAGCCACGCGCACGCCGGAATAGCCTAGACCAAGGCACAAAATGCGGCATACCATAGCGGCGCGAACCGCCCCAACAGGCAGCGCAGATCCGACGCCGCAGCCATGGAAGCGCAGCAGACCTTCGCCCAGAGCCTTGATTGCCTCGGCGGAAATGCGAGCGCCGCAATTGCTGCCAAAGCCCGTATTGACGGCGTAGATAGGCACTCCGTCGGCAACCGCCTTGGCGACCAAGGCCTCGCAATCCGTCAGTCGCTTGAGCCAAGCGGCATCGTCCGGTAGGCGGACCTTGGCGCCGTGAACGGCAATTCGGATCAGCGTATCGATATCAATCGGGTCCTGTCCCAGAACGACGTTCTCGGTGATTCCGAAAAATAGGTGCGACATGCGGTTGTGCTCGCGAAGGCGGGCAGTTTGCCCGTGCCCACCAAGAATCGCAAGCGCCGGGCGGGCACAAGGGCGCTAGGCTGAGTCTTTGCCGACCGACAGCGGGCCAACCGTCTCGGGCAATCCCGCCCGCTGCCAGTCTTCATGGCGGGCGAAGTCGTAGTAGTGCCAGTATTGAACCAACACGGAGACAGCGCGCGAAATGAGGCGCGGATTGATCCGCCACGCCGCCTTGACCACGTTCCAGAACATGCGTCGAACGTCCGGCGGGACACGGAGAAGAAAATGGCGCATCACTCGCAAAATCAGAACGAGGCGGTGCATTGTCTTCTTCTTCGTTGAATACAGGCGGGTCATGTAGCGCACGTTACGCAGCCAGGCGACCATGCGGCGCTCGAAATTCTCGGGCTCGTACAGACGAGCAAAGAGCGCCTTGTGCCCAGCGTACAGCTCCTTTAGCGTCATTCCCTTGGGAATGATGTTGGTTGTCAGGTGCCAGAATCCCCGGAAATCTTCAAGAAGGCGGCCTTCCTCTTTCATGCGACGGTAAAGCGCGGTGTTCTTCGGCGCATTGAGCACGCTGATCGATGCTATCGGGCTGCCCGTCTCGTCGAGAAAAGCTTCGACATCCGAAAAGACCGCGGGTGTGTCGTGGTCGAAGCCCACAATCATGCCGAGAAACGGCATGATGCCATAGCTCGAAATACGCGGGATCACTTCGCGCGGATCGAAACGCGCCATCTGGCCCTTGTTGACTTCGTCGAGGCATTCCTTGCGCAGGGTTTCGAGCCCCAGGAAGATGACGCTGAAACGCGCATCGGCCAGCAGCTGCAAAAGCTCCTCGTCGGCTCCGATCTGCACCGTGGCCTGTGTGCTGAACGACAGCGGCCGGTCGAGCGAGCGGTTCCAGGCGATGATTTCGCGCAAGAGCTCGAACGTGAACGCGCGATGGATGAAGAAATTGTCGTCGGAGAAGAATATGGTCTCGGCGCCGCATGCGTGCGCGTTCTTCACTTCGCACATGATTTGCTCGATGGTCTTCGTGCGGAACTTGCGGCCCACCAGCCGAACGACGTCGCAAAAATCGCAATTGTTGGGACAACCGCGACAGGTTTGGACCGAAAAGTACAAATAGTCGCCGCCGTCGATGAGCGACAGATCCGGCGCCGGGCTCTTCTTGAGGTCGATGAACTCTTCCTGCCGATAAAGCGGCGCCGCCTTACCCGCCATCCACTCGGCAAGAAAGCGCGGCCAGAGCTCTTCGGCCTCGCCCAAGAAAAGGTGGTCCGCCAGCGGCCGCACCCGTTCGGGCTCGAGCGTTGCGAACGCCCCGCCAATCGCGACCGGAATACCGCGCTTTCGGAAAGCCTCGCTCAGGAACTGCATGCGCTCCGCCTGCAGCGTGTAGCCCGTGATCGCCACCAAGTCGCATTCGGCGTCGAGCCGCGCTGGCGACAAGTTCTCGTCGCACAGCTCGTAGCGAATACCAAGCTCCGGAGGAGACAGCGCCGCCAGCGTCAGCAGCGCCGCATTGGGCATTAGCGTCTTGTGCGCTCCAACAATGTCCAGGGTCCCCTGCATCGCCCAGAAGTTCTCGGGCGTCTTGGGGTTGATGAGGTAAATGCGCTTTTGCAAGGCGGACCGCCAGGGCACCGACGAGTTGCATCCAAATACCGCGAAGCAAGCGCGTTTGGCAAGCTGCATCGAAGAGCGAATGCGGAACTTGCCGGTCGCCTTCTTGACTGCCCTCGGAGCGCCGTGATAAACGCGGACTGCTTTTTGGGGTAACAAAAACCAAATGTCGCAGACGACGAACGGCTCGATGGAACGCAGGATCGCCGAGATTCTCATTCAGGAATTGAAGCTCGAAAATGTCACGCCTGACACCTTCGATGCGTCCACCGATCTGGTCAAGGAGCTGGGAATCGACAGCATGGACCTGACCACGGTGGTGCTGGTGCTCCAGGGTGAATACAAGGTCAAGTTCGACGAGGACAGCTACCCGTCGTTGACCACCGTGCGGGCCATCGCCGACCAGATCCGACAATTGCAAGGCGCCGTCAGCTAACTGCACGGGGGGCAGAGAAGGTCATGGACCTCGAAGTTCGAGCCGCGGCCCCTGCGACACCCACACGAACGACGGCGGCGGCCCCAACCTTCGCCGACATCCTCAGCGATCCGGACATCGCCGAACGCTTCAAGCAGGTTCGTCGCTACTTCTTTCTGCGTGAATCGACCTACGACATGACCAGCCGGTGCAACGTGCGTTGCGACGGCTGCTACTACTACGAGGGCGACAAGCAGAACGCGCAGGATAACGTCGACGTCGAGGCTTGGCGCAAGCTCTTCCGCGAGGAGAAGGCCCGCGGGATCACGTTCGTCGTGCTGGCCGGTGCCGAGCCGGCGCTCGTACCCGCGCTGCTCGAAACCTGCTTCGCAGAAATCCCGCTAGGCGCGATTGCCTCGAACGGGCTGGTTCGCATTCCCGAATCCGTCGGCTACCGCATCCACATTTCCGTGTGGGGCAACGATGCCACGTCGGAGCGCGTGCGAAAAGCCAAGCGCATGCTGGAGCGGCAGGTCGATGCCTATGCCGGCGATCCGCGCGCGGTCTTCGTCTACACCTTCACGCGCGAAAATCTGGCCGAAACGTCCGCGGTGATCGAAACGCTGGCCAAGCGCGGCTGCAGAGTCACCTTCAATATGTTCTCGTCGACGGTGGGCTACCGCGGCCCGCTCGCACACACGGCGGAGTCACTGGCGGAAACGCGACGGATCATGCTGCGCATGCTGGCGGAGTTTCCCGAGCACATCCTATTTTCGCCCTACAGCGCCGCCGCGCACACCGATACGCTTTCGCTGCACGACTTGTTCTCGTGCCCCTACCCGCGGCAAAACCCGGGGCAGTTCGGACTTGGTCGTTCGTTTCGCCAATACCGTTCGGACCTTACGTGGATCCGCGAGGCCTCGTGTTGCGTGCCCGACACCGACTGTGCGGATTGCCGCCACTACGCCGCCGGCAGCGCCATCGTCACCGCGCGCATGAATCGTCATATTACCAGCCCCGACCAATTCCGCGGCTGGCTCGATTACGTGGACACCTATCTTGCTGTGTGGATCCAGGGCTACGCGAAGAACCCCAACTTGGCCGCGGTTCCGGTCTCGCCGTCGCTGGCATTGCAAACGGCCAGCGCGGTGGCGGCGCAACCCGAAGGGGAAAAACGATGATTACGGTACGGTCGCTTCTGGATGACGCCTGGTACAGTCGCTACGAGAAGATTTGCAATCTCAACATCCGCAGCTCGATTTACGACGTCACCAACGCCTGCAATTTGCGCTGCAAGGGTTGTTTCTTCTTCTCCTCCGACGAGCACCTGACCGGAGAGGCCAAAGACGTCTCGGCCTGGGAGCAGTTCATCGATGCCGAGAAGGAACGCGGGGTCAATCTCGCCATTCTCATCGGCGGCGAACCGACCTTGCACCTCGATCGCGTGGAAGCTTTCTACAAGCGACTGCCCTCGTTCTGTGCCACCAACGGCCTCCTCAAGGTGCCGCGCGATCGCTTTCCCGACATGATGGTCGGCATCTCGCTGTGGGGCGATGCCGCGACCGAAAAGGCCCTGCGCGGCCGCGACGCCTTCGCGATTTCGGCCAAAAACTACGAAGGCGACGCCTACACCTACTATCTTTACACCATCACGTCGCAGCAGCTCGGCAAGGTCGAGACCATGGTCCGCCGCATTCGCGACATCGGCGTGAAGGTTCACTTCCAGCTCTTGTCCAACGACGAAGATGCCGACGGTTTCTCGTGGGGCGCAGAGCAACTCGTCGACGTGCGCGCCGAGATGGACGATCTTTACGAGCGTTATCCCGACACGGTGATTTCGTCGCGCTACTACCATCAGGTCCTCACCACCGGAACCATGCTCGGCCGCCGCTTCGGCTGGCAAGAGTGCCCGTCGGTGTCCGAGACCCACGACAAGCGCCAGCCGCAACCGCGCCGGTTGATTCGTTTCCGTCGCTGGGCCGCCGATCTCAAGACCACGCACCGCTGCTGCACGTCGGCCACGCGCGACTGCCGCACCTGCAAGGACGGCGCCGCCCACATGAGCTGGGTGATGGTCAACAAGCGCGACCACATTCGTACGACACAAGATCTGCAGAACTGGATCGAGGTGTACGAGATGTTCGCCAAGCTCTATCGCTTCATCCCCTGGTAGCCTGCCGCAAGCCATGAGCACGTCGCGACCGGTTTTGCTCGCCTGGGATGGGGTTTCTTCGATGGGCCTCGAGTGGAGCGAGCAATGGCGTCGGGCCAAAGCTGGCGAAAGCGGCATCGGTCCGCTCACCCGCTTTCCGCTGCGTCCCGAATCGCCGGTGCGCATCGCCGGGCAAGTGAACATGGATCCCGACGCCGTCCGGCCCTTGCCGGACTGTCTGCGTCCGCGTGAGATGGCGCACTGGAAGTCGCCGGTGTTCCGCTACAGCATGCTGGTGGTCCACCGCGCGCTGGCCAAGGCCGGAATCACGATCACGCCCGAGATTGCGCCCCGCACGGCGGTGACGTTCAGCACCGCCATCGGCGGCCTCGACGCCGTCGTCGACGCCGACCGCGCCCTCGTCGCGAAGGGGGCGCCGCCCCTGCCCTACATGAATCCCAATTCCTGCGTGAACATGATCGCGGGCAAAATCGCGATTCTGTCCGGCGCCACCGGGCCGTGCATCACCACGGTCACGGCGTGCGCCACCGGCAGCACGTCGATGGCCATGGCGGCTCTGCTCATCGAGACCGGGCGCGCCGATCTGGCCATCGCAGGCGCCGTGGATTTTCCGCTGGTCGAACCCATCGTCGAGGGCTTCTCGACGATGAACGGCGCTTTCAAGCCCAAGACCGACGAGGACGCGCTTCACCCCGAAAAGGCCAGCCGCCCGTTTTCTCTCGATCGCCGCGGCTTCGTCATTTCCGAGGGTGCCGCCTGCGTGCTGGTCGCGAGCGCTGACTTTGCCAAAGCGCACGGCCTGCATCCCGAATTCGAGCTGGCCGGCTGGTCGATGACCGCGGACGCGCATCATCCTGTCGCGCCTCACCGAGCAACCATCGCCCGCTGCATGGCCGAGTCGATCGCCGCCGCCGGTGTCCGCCGAGACGCCATTGCCGCCATCAACGCGCACGCCTCCTCGACCCGCGTGGGCGACAAGGTCGAGGACGAAGCCTTGCACGACGTGTTCGGTGACGCCGTGCCGCCGGTCAGCGCCAACAAGTCGCAATTTGGCCACGCCATGGGCGCGGCAAGCGTGCTTGAATCGCTGCTGACCCTCGAAGGCATGCGCGACGGCGTGGTTCTGCCCACCATCAATTTTACGCGCGACCCCGACATCCACCTCGACGTGGTGACCGAAACGCGCGCGCTGCCCGACCAGGAGTACGTGCTCAAGAATGCCTTTGGCTTCGGCGGTACCAACACCTGTTTGATTTTCCATCGCTTGGCGTAGTCGACATGAGAGAACGCAGCCCAGAAAACCATCCACCAACGCGGTAGGAGTTATCGTGACTGAAGCAACTGATTCCCTTCTTCCTGAGCTTGCCCGGAAGCTCGTTGAAACCCTGGGCCTCGACATGGCTCCCGAGGCGCTGGATCCGAACGCTCCGCTCATCGGCGCGGGCCTTGGCATCGATTCCATCGACACCCTCGAGCTGGTCGTCATGATCGACCGCGACTACGGGGTGAAGATCGACAATCGCGCCGCCGGCGTCGAGGCGTTTGCTTCGCTCGCAGCCTTGGCCGACTTCATTCGTCAACGTCGTCCAGCAACCTCTGCATGAGCTCGCGGCCACGCGCTTTCGTGACCGGTATCGGCGTCGTGTGCGCCGGCGCGAAGAACGTGGCCGAGCTTCGTTCGCTTCTGGCGGCGCCAAGGCGCAGGTTCGCACCGCCGACGCTGTTTCCGTGCACGGGAACCAGTGCTGGGCTGCCCGTCGCGGAAATCGATGGACTTCCGATTGGGCTTCCAACCGACAGCGACCTTCCGCGCACGCACCAGCTAGCCCTGCTGGCGGCACGCGAAGCGGTCGGCAGCGGCCCGATACCGGATGCCATCATCGTCGGAACCACGACGGGCGGAATCCTTCGCACCGAAGCGGGTCTCAAAGCCGGCAGCACCTCGCCCGACGACTATCGCTTCCATGGCCTCGACACCGTGGCTCTCTGCCTCGCTCAGGCGCTCGGCATCCACGGTCCCGCCATGACGATCTCCACGGCGTGCTCGAGCGCTGCGGTGGCGCTCGCGGTGGGGCAGGCAATGATACGGTCGGGCCTGGCCCAGCGGGTTCTGGTCGGCGGAGCCGATTCGCTTTGCCGACTGACCTTTCACGGTTTCCGGTCGCTGCAGTTGCTCGCCCCCGACGGCTGCGCACCGCTCGATGCGAACCGAGCCGGAATGACGGTCGCCGAAGGCGCGGGTTTTCTTCTTCTCGAGTCGGCGCCCAGCCGACCGACTCTCGCGGTTCTGGCAGGAACCGGCCTCAGTTGCGATGCCTACCACGCGTCGAGCCCGCATCCCGAGGGCGCCGGTGCCGCGCTGGCGATTCGGCGAGCACTCGACGACGCCGGCATTGCTCCGGCGGATGTCGACTACATCAACCTGCACGGCACTGGCACGCCCGACAACGACGCCGCCGAGGCGAAGGCCGTGCGCGCGATCTTCAGCGCACCACCGCCGATGTCGTCGACCAAGGGCCTGACTGGGCATCCTCTGGCCGCCGCTGGCGGCATCGAGGCGATCATCGCGACCGTCGCGCTCGGCGATGGTCTCTTGCCGGCCAACACCGGCCTCGTCGCGCTCGATCCAGCTCTCCAGGTCGTGCCGGTGACCGCACCCACGCGTGCCCCGGTGAAAACCGTCTTGTCGAGCTCGTTCGGATTCGGCGGCAACAATGCTTGCGTGGTCCTGCAAGCGCCGACGGAGCAGACTGCGGCGGCCTCCACCACGTCGCCCCTCGCGTTGCCCGCCCTGCGAGTTGCCGGTGCAGCCTGCCTCACCGCCGTGGGCGATCTGGCACAAACGTGGGAGGCCTTGCGACGCGGAGGCTCAGCGGTCGGCTTCGTTCCCGACGCCGCATTCGCAAAGAGCGTGGTAGCGCCGTTTGCCCGACGGCTCAAGCGACTGCCGCGGCTCATGCTTGCGCTCGCCCAGAAGGCGCATCAGACCAGCGGCATCAGCGGACCGCCCGGCCTGATTGCTGTGGGAACGGCGTGGGGACCGCTGGCCGAAACCCAGGATTTCCTGCGCAAACTCTTCGAGAGCGGCGAACAGTTTTCGAGCCCCACCGACTTCATCGGCTCGGTCCACAACGCGCCCGCCGGGCAAATCGCGCTGCTCCTCGGCGCAACCGGACCGAATCTGACTTGCTCGGCCGGCGATCGCTCCTTCGCCCAGGCGCTGCTCTGTGCTTCCCTCAATCTTGCGGCGGGCGGCAGCGCCCTGGTGATGGCGGCAGAAGCCCACGAAGCCCGCCTTTCGCCGCTTTTCGAGCCCGCCTCGCAAGGAGTGCATGCATCGGACGGCGGCGCAGCGCTCCTGTTGCTTGCCGACGACAGCGCACCCGGGGCGCGTTTGCGCTGGCTCGGCGAAAGCGGTGCACGGGGATCGGCCTTCCTCGATGGGCTGGGGCTGCGAGAGGCTGCCGACCACTACGATGCAGTTCTCGTGAACCTGGCCGCCGAATTCTCCAGCGCCGCCAAGAACGAGCTGGACGAGCTGGCTGCGCTCGCCCGGCGAGGCTGTCCCGTCTGTCCCATCATCGCCGTTCGCGATCGACTCGGCCAGCACGCCAGCGTCGCCGCGACCGTGGCCGCCCTGGCCGCACGTGCCGTCACGGAAGGCATTCTGCCCCTGACAGAATCGCCGCTGCCGCTTGCCCGCAAGCGACTCCTCTTGCTCGATCTTGGTGCTCGCAGCGCCGCCGTCGAGGTGTTCGCATGAAAAGCGACGTCGCGATTATCGGCTCGGGCTTTGGTGGATTGTCGACGGCGATTTTGCTCGGCCGCCTAGGCCTGAAGGTGACGCTCGTCGAGGCCGGATCGCACCCTGGAGGAGCTCTGCGCAGCTATGCCCGCGAAGGCGTCGACTGTCCGGTGGGCGTCCACTACGTCGGCGCCGCGGCGCCCGGCGAAGTGCTGGGTGATTTCATCGACGCCCTCGGCGTTCGCTCGTCGCTGAAACTGCGACGACTCGGTGAATCCGGCGTCATCGACCGCTACATTTTCGACGACGAGGTCTTCGAGCTTCCAAGCACGATCGAAAAGGTCGAAGCCGCTTTGGCCAAGCGTTTCTCGGACGCGCCCGAAGCCGTCGCCTTCGTGGTCGACATGTACAAATCGGCGATGGCCAGCCTGCGCAGTGGCACGACCCGTGCGCTGACGTCGATGCCCCTCACGAAAAGCGCAGCGGAATACCTTGCGGACAAGCACCTGCCGGCTCGACTCGTCGACATTATTGCCGCGCAGGGCTTTCTGCTTGGCGCGAACCTGCGCGACTGTCCCGCCTCCTTTCTCGCGATCGTGACGGCGTCGTTGCTCCTGTCGGCGTGCGAGCTCGGCTCGTCCGGAATCGTCATGGCCGACGCCATGGCCGATCGAGCGCGCGAAGCTGGCGTGCAAATCATCCTCGGCGATGCCGCAAACACCGTCGACGTCGATGGACAGGGCGCTTCCGGCGTTCGCCTCGAGTCGGGCACCGCCATCGCCGCCTCGACCGTCGTCTGTGGCATCCATCCGAAGACCTTGGCGCGCATGCTTCCAGTTGGCGCCCTGCCCGCGGCATACCGAACGGGGCTCGACCGCCTCGAGGAAACGGGCGGCGTTGTCTGCGTCGTGGCTCTGCTCGATGCCGAACGACACCCACCGACCGACTACAATATTTTTCGGATGCGCGGGACGCCTCACGAGAACCTGCAAGGTGTGTATGCCCAGCTTCGCCCGTCGGGAAAACCCAGTCTTACGCGACTGACCGTTCTCAAGGAAAGCGCCTACGCCGATTGGTCGCGCTGGCACGACACACGCACCGGCCGCCGCGGCCCGGAATACCGCGCAGAAAAAGCCCGCCATGCACAGCTTGCGCTTACCGAAGCCGAGGACGCGATCGGCCCCATCCGCGATGCCCAGATCATCGACGTGTGGACGCCGCTCTCGTTGCGAGACTGGGTCAGAGCCCCGCAAGGCGGCACCTACGGCGTCCGTCATTCCATTCGGGATGGTCTCGAGTTCTTGGTGCTGGCGCGCCCGCCGCTCGAACATCTGTTCCTCGTTGGACAGAACGCCATTGCGCCGGGATTGCTCGGAACCAGCATGGGGGTACTGCGCACGGTGGGCACGATCGCTGGCCGAGAGGCGCTGCGCGAGCTTCTCGACAACAGCCGATCCACAGGTGGCCTATGAAAATTCTGCTCGTTGCCACCAACCGCATGATGACGCCGTTCCCAGTGTATCCCATCGGCGTCGATTATGTGGCCACGGCCCTGCGCGACCACCACGAGGTACGTGTGATGGACCTAGCCTGCGACGACGCCGATGCGACGCTGGCCGCTCGATGTCGCGACTGGCAGCCGGACTTCGTCGGGCTATCGATTCGCAATATCGATAACGTCGAGGCGGAATCGCCGCTCGGCTTCATTCCCGAAATCGAGCGCATCGCCAAGCTGGTGCGCGCCGAGTGCACCGCCCGCTTGGTGCTCGGCGGACCTGGTTTCAGCATTTTTCCCGAGGCACTCATGACCCGGCTGGGAGCTGATTTCGGCGTCGTCGGCGAGGGCGAGCGATTGGTCGACCTGCTCGATGCCCTGACGACGAACGATTCTGCCAAGATGCGGGCAATCCCCGGCATCCTCGTCGGCAACCGACGTGTGACATCTCCGACGCCGTGGCTTGGTTCGCAGCGGCGAGCGCTGACCTCGCCCGAGACGGTCACCCACTACTTGCGCTGGGGCGGCATGCTGAACGTCCAGACCAAACGCGGCTGTCCGTTCCGTTGCAGCTACTGTACGTATCCCGGCATCGAAGGTCGGCGGCTACGGCTGCGCGACCCCGACGAAGTGGCGCGGGAATGGCGCTCGCTTGTCGACGCTGGCGCGAAATTCCTCTTCGTCACCGACTCGGTCTTCAACAGTCACGTTCGTCACAACCTCGCCGTCGCAGAGGCGCTCGTGCGAAGCGGACTGACCGTGCCGTGGGGTGCCTTCTTTGCCCCCACCCGTCCGCCGCCTGGGTACTACCGGCGCCTGCGCGAAACCGGACTGACCCACGCCGAGTTCGGAACCGAGAGCTTCTCCCCGACCATGCTCAAGCGCTATCGCAAGCCGTTCACCGTCGAGCATGCGCTTGCCGCCCATGCCGAAGCAAAAGCGTGCGGCCTGCACGTCGCCCACTACATCATGCTCGGCGGGCCCGGCGAGACCGCCGATACGGTGAAAGAAACGCTCGACCGATGCTACGCCATCACGGACGCCGCCTTGTTCTTCTTTTGCGGCGCGCGCATCTATCCCTCGACCGAGCTCCACACCATCGCCCTGCAGGAGGGACAAATCACCTCCGAGGACGATCTCATCGAGCCGCGCTTTTACGTTCCCGCCGGCATCAGTCTGGAACGCATGAGCGCCATGGTTAACGAACGCGCGCAGGGTCGGCGCCATTGGGTGACGGGCTCGGGCTCGGCCGAGATGGCGCAAGTCCTGAAACGCATGTACCAGCGCGGACGCACGGGTCCGCTGTGGGATCGTCTGGTGGCCTAAGATGACCGCCGGACGCGCGCTGTTCGTTGCATCGACCCTGGCAGTGGCCGGCGCGGCGGGGCTGATCGCGTTCGCGGGAGCACGCGCCGCGATCCCGGCAGCGGGCGTCGCCCTCGCCTACGTCGCCATCATTTTGTGGGGTGTGCTCGATCAGCGACTGGCCATGTTCGCACCCGTCATGGTGCACTTGCCAAATGCCGGCAACGCCATCGCCTTGACCTTCGACGACGGTCCCAACCGAGCGACCACCCGCGCGGTGCTGGACACGCTGGCTCGCTTCGGCGCGCACGCGACCTTCTTCGTCCTCGGCGAAAAGGTCCGCGCTGCGCCCGATGTTCTTCGCGACATCGCGCGCGCTGGCCACACCATCGGCATTCACGGCGACCGACACGACCGCTTGCTTTCCCTGCGATCGCCGAGGCACATCGTGACCGAGCTCGAACGGGCGCGCGCCAGCGTGGCGGAAATCATCGGGCAGAAGCCCTGCCTATTCCGGCCGCCGGTCGGACACGTAAGTCCGCGCACCGCCGTCGCCGCCAAGCAGCTAGGTCTGACCATCGTCGGATGGAGCGTGCGCGGCCGGGACGGTCTTTCCAGCACAACGGTCGGCGACGTCGAGCGCCGCGTGTGCGCCGGCCTGCGCGCAGGCGCCATCATCCTCCTGCACGACGCCGCCGAGCAAGGCGACCGCGCGCCGGCGGGGATCGCTGCCCTGCCCGCCATTCTCGAGCACGCGGCCCGCGCCGGGCTCCGCTGCGCCGCCCTGCCCTCGCCGGACACCTGATGAACGCCTCACGCCTCCGCGCCGTCCGCGCCTTCATTACGACCGTCTTCTTGTGGGCCTATTTCATGGGTGCCTTCCTCGCGGGTGGCTTCACCCTCTTTCTGGTGGCGGGCCTCGTGCGTGGCCGGCGCGGCACCGGCTGGGCCCTGGCCACGTACACACGCACCTTCCTGTTCGTCATTCGACTGGTCATTCCCAGTCTTCGCTTCGCCATTCCCGACAGGCGCGAGCTGCGCCAGTTGCGCTCGACGGTGGTGGTGTGCAACCACTTGTCATTCCTCGATCCGCTCCTGATGCTGGCGTACCTGCCTCGGCTCATCAGCATCGTGCGGCCAGATTTCTTCCGCGTTCCCATTTTCGGCTGGATCTTGCGCGGATCGGGATTTCTGGGTCCGGATCTGTTTGCGGAAGGTCAACCCTGGATCGACCGCGTGGCAGGCCACCTTCGCAGCGGCGGAAACCTGCTGATCTTTCCCGAAGGTACCCGCAGCCGCGATGGGCGCCTTGCGCCGTTCAAAAAGGGTGCGTTCTTTCTCGCCAAGCACTTGGCGGCGCCCATCCTCGTGCTGCGTATCGACGGGACGGACCATGTCTTTGCTCCCGGTCGTCTTACCTTCGACGTCACCTCCAACCGCAGTATCGAAGTGCGGAAGCAAGCGCTGGTGTCGGTCGAGGAAGCGGCCAACAGCACCACGTACGAGCTCACCGCGCGAGCGCGCGCCATGCTGGAGCCGACGCGTTAGCCGAGCGGCAAGCTCGGGCAGAAGCAGTAGTCGAGCCGTGCTGCGAATATTTGGCGAGAAAAGACGTCCTATGAGAGCAAGAATAAGTTGCCGACCGCACACGGAAGTGGTGCACTGCCCGCCGTCGAAAGGCACGAATCCATGGCCGCTGATACTATGACAAGCATGACCACCGCCTCGCGCCCGTTTTTTTCCCGGCAGGCTCGCTTGCTGCTGAAGGTCAGCTTCTTGGTGACGTTCGCCGAAGCGATGCTCGTGCCGATGTATGCGGCGTTTACCGAAAAAGTCGGAGGCAGCATCCTCGACGCCGCGATCGCTTACGGAGTGTTCTCGATCGCCACGGGCTTGGTCATTGGTTTGGTCGGCACGCGTCCCATCTTCGAGCGACATACCCGCCGCTTCCTGATCGGCGGCTTCCTGGGCTCGGTGGCCTGCGATGTCGCCTACGTCTTCGTTCAGAACAAGTGGCAGCTCTTCGTAGCGCAAGTGGTTGCCGGCCTGGCCAGCGGCCTCATCGAGCCAGCCTGGGATTCCCTCTTTACCGAGGGTATCGAACAGTCACCTGCGAAGCATTGGTCCATCTGGGCAGGTGGCACTCACCTCCTTTCGGGCCTTGCCGCTTTCGCCGGTGGATTGATCGTTGTGTGCTCGTCGTTCTCGGTGCTCTTCATCTCGATGGCCTCCATCGACTTGCTCGCTGTGCTTCTGTGCTGGCGCGGAGGATTGCATGAAGCCACCAGGGGCAGTGAAGCAGCGGAGCCCGCTGCCGTGGCTAGCCTCAGCCGAGCCTCGGGCTGAGTCACCGGCCGCGCGCTACTGGCACTCGACGGTCGTGCTGATAATCACGCCGATTTGAGCCATAGCGTCGCTGAAATCGTCCTGACAGATGCTCAGGATCTTGCCGGCCGAGCCGAAGGCGTCCACGAATTGCTTCATGCGAAGCTCGACCACGGCTTTGCCATTCGCGGATTCGCAGATGGGCAAGGACGTGAGCAGCTCGGGATAGGCCGAGGTCAAGTCGTAGCCCAGGGCGTAGCTCGCGTTGGCGGGATCCGCGGGCCAGCCGCCGATGACGGACACACTGACACTCTGAGTGTGCAGCTGCTTCATCTCATCAATGAAGGTCTTGACCGGAATCAACTTGCCGCCGCCGTCGGGAGCGGCGCTGCAGTTCGCCAGCGGGGTCGAAAAGACACTCGCCGGAACCGGCTTGCCATTGCACACGTGACCAGCGAGCGAGCAACGAAGACTGCCGTCTTGTCCCGAAACCGGGGTCTCGAACATCGTGGTATCGGCGGGGGCCGAACAGTCGTCCTCGTCGGTGATGTAAACGATCGCCAGATGCGCGTCACTGCGCATGAACCCAGCGTTGTCTGTCACGAAGCCCGACAGTGCCACGCGCACCGATTGCAATTGATGTTCGAAGCCGCAGCCGTTGGTGCCGAGGTTCGCCATGCACGCGAACACGTCGGCGATATCACCTTGGAAGTTGTTGTTCGCGCCGCCATTTTCCGAGATGAGAAAGCGACTCTTGCTGGCATCGAGACCACAGCCGGCGCGAACCTGGAGAACGCCGCGATCACCCAGCGAATTGCCACACGAGCTGCCCAAATTCGCGGCGCCTGCTCCCATGTCCGACGATACGACGCCCAAGTGCAGATCGGGAAATCCCGCCGGCATCTTCCTAAGCTCTTCGATGAGTTGCGGAAAATTGCGCGCCAGATTTGCCTGCTCTTCCTGCATCGACGGCGAATCGTCGATCATGAAAAGCAAGTCCAGCTTGATCGGAGAGTCGGACACGACCACGCGCGGACTGCTGCCTTGCGGACATCGGGCCGCGGAGATCAGCGTGCCGGCATCGCTCGTGGTCGTAAGCGCACCGCCGTCGCGGTAGATCCGCATCGCCGTCCGACCCTCGCAACCCGCCGCCACCGCCACCGTTGCCAAGATCAAGCTGACGCGCCTTATCGTCGACATTTGCCGATCAAGATACCGCAAAATCGTCGAGAGCGTGCTATGGCATGCCCAGCTGCGTGACATGAGACACATTCCTGCCCTATCCGCATGCGCACTTGCCCTGGCTCTGCAGGGCTGCGCCGCATCTACCGCATCTACCGCATCTACCGCATCTACCGCATCTACGCCCAACACACGAGGTGCCGCCGTGACTGCCCAAGCCAAGGCATTTCCGTTTCCAACCACCGAGAAGACTCTGTCCAATGGTCTGCGGGTTTTCGTCGTCGAGTACGATTCGCCCGGCTTGGTCGCGTACTACTCCATCGTTCGCACCGGCAGCCGCAACGAAGTCGAACCTGGCAAGTCCGGTTTTGCTCACTTCTTCGAGCACATGATGTTTCGCGGGACGAAGCAGTACCCGACGAACAAATACAACGCCGAGATCAAGGCCATGGGCGCCGACTCGAACGCCTTCACCTCGGACGACATGACCGTGTACCACATCCTGGCTGGCACGTCGGCGCTGCCGACCATCGTGACCATCGAGGCGGATCGATTTCAGCACCTTGAGTACGCCGAGGCGGAGTTCCAAAAAGAAGCGCGCGCGGTTCTCGGCGAGTACAACAAGGGTGCGTCGGATCCGCTGCAGCCCATGGTGGAAGCGCTCTACGACCACGCCTTTCAGGTTCACACCTACAAGCACACGACCATCGGCTTCCTCCGCGACATCGAGGACATGCCGAACCAGTTCGCCTACTCGCGGCAGTTCTTCGACCGCTACTACCGGCCTGACAACGTGATCGTGCTCGTCGTTGGCGACGTCAAGTCGGACACCGTTCTGCCGCTCCTCGAAAAGAATTACGGCGCCTGGACCGGAGGGCCGTCACGACCCGCAGTGCCCGTCGAGCCGCCGCAGACAAAGGAGCAGCGGACAACCGTTCCGTGGAAAGGCGACAGCCTGCCCATGGTGCTCGCCGGCTATCACATTCCGGCGTTCTCGCCTTCGTCGGTCGACAGCGCCGCGCTGGAAGTCCTGGCCGAGCTCGTCTTTGCCGAGCGGTCGCCGCTTTACAAGCGCCTGGTTCTCGACGAACAAAAGGTCGAGCACATCGACGGCTCCGCCGAGCGGCACGTCGATCCCAACCTCTTCACCATCCTCGCCCGCATCAAGAAGGACGAGGACGTGCCCTACGTCGAGAAAGCCATCGAAGACGAATTTGCCCGCATCGCCGCCCAGGGCACCGACGCAAAGACTCTTTCCGAGGTCGTTTCACGCACCCGCTATGCCTTCGCCGGCCAACTCTCGACCGCCGACAAGGTCGCCCTCGTGGGCGCCGAGTTTCTTGCGTTGACCGGAAACCTATCGAGCATCGACGAAACCTTCGCCACCCTGGCCCGCGTGAGCGTGGCCGACATCAAGCGCGTCGCTGCGCAGTATTTTACGCCGCAAAATCGAACCGTGGTTGTGCTGGAGCCGGAAAAGTGACCCTCCAAGGTCCGCTTTCACGTTCTCTTGTCCGGAGACTTCTGCCCATGCTGCTTTCCATCGCTGTCGCTGCTTCCGCTTCCCAGGCGCGCGCCGACCAGAACGGCATCCGCACCGTCCTGCTGCCGTCGCCCTCGATCCCGCTCGTCACCATCCGACTCGTGTTCCAGGTCGGCGCCGCCGACGACGAGCCGGGCAAGGAAGGTATCGCCGCGCTCACCGCGGCCATGCTAGGCGAAGGTGGAACCGTCCAGCGCACCTGGTCCGAGGTGCTCGATGCTCTTTACCCCATGGCCGCCGACATCCACTTCTACGGCGACAAGGACGCCTACGTGTTCATGGGCACCGTCCACCGCGACAACCTGGACGCCTTCGCCAGTCTATTGGCCGAACAGGTTCTCACGCCCCGCTTCGCCAACGACGATTTCACACGCTTGCGCCAGGACGCCATCGACACCATTACCAAAACCCTGCGCGGCAACGACGACGAAGACCTGGGCAAACAAGCCCTCGGAACACTGCTCTACCCGAAACACCCTTACGGCTATCCGACACCGGGCACGGTCGCAGGTCTCAAGGCGATCACGCTCGACGACGTCAAGGGCTTCTACGCGCGCACGTTCACCCGCGATCGACTGATAGTCGGCGTGGCCGGCGGCTATCCCGAAGGGTTTCCCGACCGCTACGCCGCACGCTTTTCCGGCTTGCCCCTGGGGGGACCGCGCGCGCCGCTGCCACCCAGTCCGAAGCCCCAAGGGAAACAGCTGGTCTTCGTGCAAAAGTCCGCCCACGGCGATGCCATCTCGATGGGCCACGCCATCGACGTCACCCGCGGCGACGACGATTTCTATCCGCTGGCCGTCGCTGCGTCGTACCTCGGCGAGCACCGCACCTTCAACGGGGTGCTCATGCTGAACATGCGCCAGAAGCGCGGCCTCAACTACGGCGACTACGCCTACGTCGAGAACTTCATCCAGGACGGCTGGACAACATTTCCGCTGCCCAACATTCCGCGTCGCGAACAACACTTCGAGATTTGGCTGCGGCCAGTCCCGCCCAAGAGCGCCGGGTTCGCCATTCGCGAAGCCATCTACGAAACCGACAAGCTGATTCGCGAAGGCATTCCCGCTGCCGGGTTCGAAGCCACGCGCGCCTTTCTGCTCAACTACGTGAACTTGTGGGCCCAGGACGGATCCCGGCGACTCGGCTTCGCCATCGACGGCGTGCTCTACGGAAAAGACGTGCTCGCCGAGCTCAAGGCACGTCTGCCCAAGATGACCAAGGACGATGTGGATCGCGCTGTTCGCAAGCATCTATCGACGGCGAACCTGTCGATTGCCGTGGTCGGCGACAACGTCAAGGCTCTAGCCGAGGCCTTGGTTGCCGGAAAGCCTACGCCCATCGTCTACGACACCAAGGACACGCCGGCCGACGTGCTAGAAGAAGACCAAACCATCGAGCGCTATCCTCTCGACGTTTCGGCGTCCCGCCTCAAGATCGTCTCCGCAAGAAGCCTCTTCGAGAAGTAAGATAGTCCCGGAATGCCGAAAGTCGGCAAATACCACATCGCCCGCAAGATCGCCGACGGAGGCATGGCCGAGATCTTCCTCGGCACGCAGCACGGCATGGAGGGATTCGAGCGCCCGGTTGTGCTGAAGCGCATCCTTGCGCCGCTGGTGGCGGATCCGCAATTCCGCAACATGCTCATCGACGAAGCCCACGTGGCCATGGGCCTCAACCACAGCAACATCGTCCAGGTCCTCGACCTCGGCCACGTGCGCGGCCGCTACTTCCTGGTCATGGAGCTGGTCGACGGCTGGGATCTCAGTCAAATCTTGGCCCGGGCGAGCGCCGCCAACTTTCCGTTGCCGCCCGAAATCGTCCTGTACGTCGCGGCCGAAATCTGCCGCGCGCTCGCCTACGCCCACGCGCGCACCCGCGACGGCAACCCACTGGCCATCGTCCATCGTGACGTCAGCCCGCAAAACGTGCTGGTCAGCGAACAAGGCGAGGTCAAGCTCACGGACTTCGGCATCGCCAAAGCCATGGGCCGGCGCGAGCGCACCAACCAAGGCGTCATCAAGGGCAAGCTTGCCTTCATGTCGCCCGAGCAAGCGTCGGGCTCGGTGCTCGACAATCGGTCGGATCTCTTTGCTCTCGGCACGATGCTGTACCAGTTCTTCACGGGCAGGCGCCCGTTCGAGGCGCCGACGGATTTGGAAGCCATCATGCGGGTGCGCGAGTGCAAGTTCACGCCACCCGAGGCCATCAAGCCGAGCCTGCACCCGGCGCTGGTCAAAATACTCCGCCGCGCCATGCAGGCGTTGCCCTCGAACCGCTACCAAAGCGCGGACGAGATGCTCGGCGACATCGAAAGCGTTCAGCGCACGGTCTACCGGCCCGCTGGACAGACTGAGCTAAAACGGTGGTTGGCCGAGCTGCAAGAGCGCGATCACTGCCCGACTATTTCCAAGGCCACGCCCGCACAAGCCACCACGGCAACGCTGGAAGAGCTGGACATTGGCGAAGGTGCCGACGTGGTGTTCGACGAATCGAGCGTCACCGACATCGATGAAATCATGCGCGGCATGCAGCCGACCATCGCCGCCGAGCCCGAACGCCTGACGGGCTCGGGGCAGCACCAAGGTGCCAAGACGGCGGCCCATGTGCCGGCAACGCCGACCAAGAAAAGCACCGTTCCCGCGCGAGTCATCCTTTTCTCGCTGGTGATTGCAGCGCTGGCGGTCGGCGCGTGGCTGGTCATCCCCGGCGGCAACCGCAAAACAGATAGACCGGACAAACATCTTCACTCGAACGCCAAACAGGCAGCGACCGCCACCAAGAACGAGCAGCTCTCCGCCGCCGCCGCGCCGTCACCAGAGCCTCCTCGCCCGTTGCCGGCGCCTGCCATCGATGCAAGCACAAGGCCGAGCGCCGAGCCGCCGAGACCAACCGCCGTCGCAGCTACGGCGCCTGCCGAAGGCGATGAGGACGAGGAGAAGCTGCTCAAGAGCGCCGACCCGGCCGACCAAGAGCGCGTGATCGACGAGGACGAGGGCGTCCACGACAAGAAGAAGCCGGCCAAGCCGAGGCCAGCGGTTCCGGCCGCCATCGAGGCGGCGTCCGTGCACATCGTCTCGGTTCCCGAAGGCGCGGTCATACGACTTGGCAAGCGCGTCTTCGGACGCGCGCCCATGAATCTGCGCTTTCGACCCGGAATCACCTTCGAGCTGACCTTTGTGAAGAAGGGCTATCTTCCGGCCAGCAAGAGCTTCACCCCGACGAGCAAGAAGAACCAAACTGTTCGGGTCGTGCTGAAGAAGAAGCCCCAGCCACGCAAGTCCCTCTTCCGCCGTATCTTTGGCAGGAAGTAAGAGCGGTGCTCTAGTCGCCGCCGGGATTGTAGACGCCGGGCAGACGCGGGCCGCGGTTGGTGTCGTGCTGATCCCGATGGTGGCCGCGCCGACGGTGGCGGCGGCGTTTGCGCCCGCCCTCTTCGTTTTGTTGGCCCTGCGGCTGTTGCTGGGGACGGTGATTGTTACCGCCTTGGCCCTGCCGCTGCTGCTGCCGTTGCTGCTGCTGCTGTCCGCCACCACGATTGACGGGAATAACCGGCAACGACACCGGGGAGGGCGCAATCCACTCGACAAAGGGACGAATGTTGGCGTCGCGCACCGACGACCACCCGGCGACGAAGGCGTCTGCCTCCGCTCCTTCCGCGATGGCCGCTAAGACGGGCGTCGTTTCTTCCAGTCCGATTTCACCGGGTAAAGGCTCGAACACGATCTCGCCAGCAGCGGGTGCGCCCGGCCCCGTGGAATCGTCCCACACCGTCGGGTCGATGACGGAATCGCTTTCGGGCGGCGCCATCCACGGCGGCGGCACGGTGGCGGGCATGACATCCGGAATCGCCGTCGCAAACGCCGGACGCTGCCGTTCCCTCTCGACCTGAACCGGCGCTTTGTCGGCGCCGCGCCGCCGCCGACGACGAGCCCGCGCATGAAAGTCCGTCGCCGCATGCAGGCCGTGACGAGCGTCCGCGTCGCCGGGATCGAAGACCTCGCTGTCGAGGCCCGCACAAGAATCGCAGAGGCCACAGGGCGGTCCCGGATCCTCGCCGAAATACGTTCGCAGCATCTGCGCGCGGCAGCGCTGCAGGTTCATGTACTTGAGCAGCTCGGCCAGACGTCGCCGGTCGGAAATGCGTCGCACTTCGAACACGCCGGCGGCCTTGTCGATCTCGGCGCGGGTGGGCCGAGGCTCGACGCCCGCCCAGCGCGCAGCCTTTACTTCCTTCGCCACCCCCATGGCTTCGAGCACCGACAGAACGACACGCACGCGCCGCTCGGGAAGAGCCATGGACAGAGCAAGATCCCTTACGGAGACTTCTTTGCCCTCGTCGCTCCAAGCGTAAAGCCCCTCGGCGACCAACCGCGCTTGCGATTTCGTGGGATGCGCTTCCTTGAGAAAGTGCTCTTGGATGGCGATGTCGTCGGGCTGGAACAAAAGCACGCAGCGAGCCGGCTTGCCGTCCCGTCCCGCACGCCCCGCCTCCTGCACGTACGCCTCGGGCGACCCGGGCATCTGGTAGTGGATGATGTAGCGGATATCCGGCTTGTCGACGCCGAGACCGAAAGCGTTGGTGGCAATCATCACCACCTTGCGTCCCGACTCCATGAACGAGGCCTGCGACTTCTCGCGCTCGTCGCCGGTCATCTTGCCGTTGTAGCGCTCGACGGGAATTTTGCCGTGGCGCAAAGCCACGTACAGGTCGTCCACCGCGCGAACCGTGGCGCAGTAGACGATGCCCGGCCGTCGCAAGCGCTGAATCAGCTTACCCAGCACGCGCAGCTTGTCCGCTTCGCCCGCCACTTTGCGCACGTCGAAGGCGAGGTTGGGACGATGGAAGGACACCCGGCAGACGTGCGCGTCCTTCATGCCCATCTGCAGGAGGATGTCCTCGGCGATGGCCGGCGTCGCCGTCGCGGTCAACCCCAGAATAGGCGGTCGTCCCAGGACCTCGGCGGCCCGCCGCAGTCCAAGATAGGAGGGCCGGAAATCATGGCCCCACTGGGACACGCAGTGCGCCTCGTCCACGCAGAAGAGCGAGAACTTCACGCCCTCGAGCGATTCCTGAACCGCCGGCGAACACACCGACTCGGGCGTAATCAGGACCAGCTTGGTCTTGCCCTCGCGGACCGCTTCCAGATCGGCCGCGCGCTCTTTGGCCGTGCGGGTAGAATCGATGCGCGCCACCGGCACTCCGGCCGCCTTCATCTTGCCAACCTGGTCCTCGATGAGAGCCAGAAGCGGCGACACGACCAAGGTCGGTCCCGGCAGCCACAGCGATGGCAGCTGGTAGGTCAGCGACTTACCGCTGCCTGTGGGCATGATGGCCAGCGTGTCGCGGCCGCGCAGCACGGACTCGATGACCTCGGCCTGGCCGGGACGCAAGTCGCGGATGTGCAGAACGGAACGCGCGCGCGCCACCGCCTCCCGCAGCGCCGGCGAGTACTCGCGCTCGCGCATGGCCTCGACCGTCGCTGGCGCCACCACGGAGGTGTACGTCGGCGGCATGGCAACCGGACGGCTGACCGGCGCCTCAGGCTCTTCCGAAAGATGGATCACAAGCGTAGGCTCGGACTCGCCATTTTCGGATGGGGCTGCCTCGGCGCTGTGCTTGTCGCCTTCTTTACCGGGCTCCGCGGACGAAAGCTCGTTGGCGGCGGCTTCGTCAGCCTGCTCGCCTTCTCGTAGGGTACTCAGTCTCGACTCCTCTCCAGACTCTCAGCGTGAATGAATTCCTTGTTGTGCCGACCCTACCTACCCGAACCACCTATGCTGCGGCTACCTTGGGGCCGGCCAAAGGTACCATCGACCCAACTGCGTTCGGGCAAGTACCAAGCTCGCCTAGCGCAAACGCACCCCTAACGTAGCACGACCTCCGGCAAAAACACAAGGAATCGTGCGGATGGCATGACGCATGCTTTTCCGTCGAGCATGCCGTTGTTGCTCGCACTTGCTCCGGAAGATCGTCCGCGCGAACGGCTCCTTGCACGGGGCCCCTCCAGTCTGTCCGACGCCGAGCTCTTGGCCATCTTGTTGGGCTCGGGTCGTCAGGGGCAAAACGTGGTCGAAATTGCGCATGAATTGCTGGCGCACGCCGGAGATTTGCGCGGAATCGCGGAAAGCGCCGAGGCCGAGCTGTGCGCTCTTCCAGGCGTCGGACCAGCCCGCGCCGCCGTCATTCAAGCGGCGGTCGAGCTCGGCCGCCGGGTGACCGGATCTCGGCCGGAGCGCGGCCGATACCTGGGCAACGCGGCCGACGTCTGGACACACTACCGCGCGCGCCTGGGCACCTCGCCGGTCGAAGAATTCTGGATGCTGGCGCTCGACGTGCGCCACCGGGTCCTGATGGAAACCTGCGTGGCGCGCGGATCGCTCACCGGCGTCGAAGTGCATCCGCGGGACGTCTTCCGGACGCTGATTCGCAGCGCCGCCGCGTCGGTGATCTTCTGCCACAATCACCCTTCCGGCGATCCCTCGCCGTCTCGTCAGGATCTCGAGCTCACGGGACGTCTGCGCCAAGTTGGCGAGCTTTGCGGTATTAGCGTTCTCGATCACGTGGTCGTAGCGAGCGACGGTTTCGTCAGTCTGGCAAGCCGGGGCTGGTGCTGATTCTCCGTGCACGAGCCATCTCTTCGTGAGAGCTTTTTGGCGTGCGTTCGACCTCGACCTATCATCGGCTCATGGTTCTTCGGTTTGCTCTCCGATTGCTTTTGGGCGCGGCCGGCCTCCTAGCCGTTGCGCCACAGGCGGTTGCTCAGACCACCATGAGTCCGCTGGCGGCGCGCGCCCTGGGAACCGGCGGCGCCATGCGTGGGTTCGCGACCGGAGACAGCGGCCCCCAACTCAACCCCTCAGGCATCTCGCTCCTGCGCGCCTATTCGGTGGAAGGCAGTTACCAGTACGGCAGCGTGGCCAGCTCGCAGGATGCCCGCCTCTCGGCCGTTGACTCAACCTCGGCCTTCAACCTCGGCGGCGCTCTTTACTACGGCTACCACCACGATTCGCCCACCGATTCCACCAGCCGAAGCGGCCACCTGTTCGGAGCATCGCTTTCTTTCCCGATACTCGACAAGGTCTTCCTTGGAGCGAGCGCCAACTACCTCCGTTTCACGGATGAGACCAGCACGACCAAGACCGGCTTCACCTTCGACGCCGGCGTGACCGTTCGGCCGGTGTCCGTGCTGTCGGTCGGCGCCGTAGGGACGAATCTATTCGACAAGGACACGCCGTGGGCGCCCCGCACCCTAGGCGGTGGCGTCGCGCTCTTGCCGATCCCGACACTGATCCTGCTTTTCGATACCGTTTGGCAGAAGGTCTACGGCGCCAGCCTCGACCAGACGACAGTCACGAGCTTCATGGGCGGCGGCGAGTTCTCGTTTGCCGGCTCGGCGGCGTTTCGCTTGGGCGGCGGCCGCGACGGCCTCAGCAAGAACGGCTACATCGCGGGCGGCATTTCGGTGCTGTCTGCCGACATCGGCGCGCTGGATCTCGGCGTACGCCAGGACCTGTCGGGCAACACCAAGACAACTATCGTCGGCGTCAGCGCGCGCCTCTTCGTTCCCAGCATCTGATCGCTCCAAACGGCAGTCACTTGGCATTGCTTAGGAACTATTTGCTCGCCGTGGTGTCAGTAGAAGCGTGGGGGCGTCGCCTGAAACTGCCGGAGCCATCGCCGACGAAATCGCCGTTCCGTCCGGGCTGCGGCGACTCGCCCGGCGGCAGGAGTACGCCATGAGCATCAGCGAACGGATGCTCCTCGGCCGACTCGTCAAGCGCGACGAGGAAGCCTTCAACGAGGTGGTTCGTTCGTACGGCGACCGGGTTTACAACTTGGTGCTGCGCCTGGTGGGTTCGCCCAGCGAGGCGGAAGACATCGCGCAGGAAGTCTTCGTGACGGTCTTCAAGAGCATCGAGAGCTATCGCGGCGAGGCCAAGCTTTCGACGTGGATTCTGCGCATCGCCGCCAACCATTCGAAGAACCGCATCAAGTACCTGGCGCGACGGCGCACCAGCGGCCAAGAGCTGCGTGATGGCACCGACGCCACCGAGATGGCCGACGAGGGCACCGCGCCGGCGCAGGCCCATTTCGATGCGCCCGACGTTGTCCTCGAGGCCGCCGAAACCGAGCGTCTCATGCAAGCGGCGATCGCCAAGCTGGACGAAGAACAACGGCTGCTCGTGGTCCTGCGCGACGTGGAAGAGATGTCCTACGACGAGATTGTAGAAATCACCGGGCTTCCCGAGGGTACCGTCAAATCGCGCCTGCACCGCGCACGGATGGCGCTCAAGGACATGCTCGAAGGAAAGCTCAAGTGAAAGCGCCCGACAGCCACCAGCGAACCAGCGAAGCGTTTTCCGCGTACCTCGAAGGCGAGCTGCCGCCGGAAGAACGCGCGCAGGTAGAGGAACACCTGGCCAGCTGCACCCAGTGCCGGGTGTCGCTGGAGCGCTTTCGCAAGACGGTCGGCGGATTGGGCGCGCTCAAGCGGACGGCGCCGGTCAGCTTTCTCGAAAACGTCCAAGCGCAGATCAACCGCCGCTCGCGCGGCCGTTTCTTCAGCAAGCGCGGCCTGCTCTTCGGTCGCATTCCGTTCGAGTGGATCTCGCTGGCCATGATCGTGGCCATGCTGGTCTATTACATCGTGCTGCTGCGAACCTCGCCCACCGGCGTGGTGCCCGGCAAGTAGCGGCTGCGACGCCAACGTCTTAGGTCACATAGGCGAAGAGTACCTTCAGGTACTGTCCTTCGGTGAAGCCGGGCGGTAGGGGATGGTCAGAGCCTGGGCCGAGGCGGTCGAACACCGTCACCTGCCGTGCCGCCTGCCTGGCGCCCGCCGCGAGAATGCGCTCGAAGTCGTCCATTCCGACGTTCTGCGAGCACGAGCAGGTCACCAGCACGGCGCCTGGCGCACACGCGGTGAGCGCGAGCGTGCTCAGACGCTCGTAGCCCTTCATGGCCGCTTCCAGATCCTTGCGCGCCCGCGCGAACTTCGGCGGATCGATCACGACCAAGTCATACGACCGCGGAGTTGCCGTCTCCAAGAAGCGAAAGGTATCCGCCTCCACCGCGCGAATCGCTGCACCGTTGGCTTTGGCATGCGCCTCGATTCGGGAAACCGCGCGCGCCGAGGTGTCCACGGCCGTGATCTCCGCCGCTCCGCCCCGCGCCGCCTGCAGCGAAAAACCGCCGGCATAGGCGTAGCAGTCGAGCACGCGAGCAGACTTTTTCGGATTCGCGGCCACGAGCTTCCCCACCGCCATGCGACTCGGCCGCTGATCTAAGAACAGCCCGGTCTTCTGCCCTTGCAGCGGCTCAGCCGCCAGCAAGATGCCATCTTCCTGGCAGGCGACCTGGGCACGGGACTCGCCCCGCATCACCCGCGTCTCTGCCGCAAATCCCTCCACCTCGGCAAAGCTGCCGGCCGCGACCTCGAAGATCGTCTTCGGCGCCAAAACCTCGTCGATGGCATTCGCGATTTCTTCGCGCCAAAGCGCCATTCCGAGGGTGCTCACCTGAAGAGAAACGCCATCGCCAAACACGTCGATGACCAGTCCCGGCAAGCGATCGCCTTCGCTGTTCACGCACCGGTAGGCCGTCGTCGTTGAGCTAGGCAAGGCAAGCACCGCGCGAAACGCGTGCGCGGCGCGAATCTGCCGCACGAAAAAGGCCGCATCGACGGGCTCGTCGGTCCGGGTTACGAGACGCACCGGAATCTGCGAGCGCGGATTGTACATGCCACGGCCGATGAAGCGGTCGTCGTGATCGAGCAGCGACACCATGCACCCCGGCTCGACCTTGCCCTCGACGCGCTCGATGGCGCTGGCGTAGACCCAGGGATGGCCGAACCACAAGGGCCGCGCGCGTCCCCGACGAAGGACGACCTTGGCGGCCGAGTCACGCCCGACGCTCGGCTCTCCGGTGGAATCGGCGGCAGAATCGTTCGCGGACGTTGCTCGTTTACTGGACATCGACGCATTATAGACACCTCGAACGATGTCGCCCGCAAGAGCCTTCGCGCCTTTCCACCTGACGAGGACAGAATGAACCTGTTCGACAAGCGCTTTCTCGTTCTGGCCGGCAAAGGCGGCGTGGGCCGCACCACCGTTGCGGCGGCCCTGGCACGCGCCGCCAGCGGGCTCGGTAAGCGGGTCCTCATCGCCCAGACGCATGCCCCCGAACGCCTCGGCCGCATGCTGGGCATGTCGCGCCCCATCAGCCCCACTGTTACGCCAGTCGACGAAGGCTTGGCCGTCGTCAACATGACGCCCAAGGAATCGCTCCACGAATACGGCGTGATGCTGCTCAAATACGAGCCGCTTTACCGCGCCGTCTTCGAAAACAAAGCCATGCGCAGCTTCCTTGGCGCATTTCCCGGCCTCGATTACTGGACCATGCTGGGCAAGGCCTGGTGGCACACGACCGAACAACAGGGCGGCCGCGCCAAGTACGACTTGGTGATTCTGGATGGTCCGGCCTCCGGCCACGCCGTCGCCATGCTACGCATTCCCGACGCCGTCCGCAGCGCCATGCCCAAAGGTCCGCTCGCGCGCGACGCTTCGCAAGCCGCGGCCACCCTGCGCGACGAAAAGCAGAGTGCCGTGGTCCTGGTTACCCTCCCGGAGGAGCTGCCCGCCCGCGAGACGTCGACCCTGGTCCGCGACATCCGCGAGCTGCGCATGCCGCTCGGTCCGCTCGTGGTCAATGCCATGCCGCCCGCCGAGGCCGCCGATCCGAGCCTCGACGCAGTCTTACCCCTCACCAGCCGTCCTCTCCTGCCACCCTGTCTGGATACCCTTCTCGCCGCGGTCTCCGTCGTAGCCGCTCGTCGCCGCGACGCCGAGCGCATCCTCGCCTCCCTGCAAACCGATCCCGCCCTCCCCATGCTCCAGCTCCCCCGCCTCCCCAGCAACGACCTCGGCCCCGCGGAAATCGCCCACCTGGCCGGCGTCCTAACGAAGGCGCTGATCGCGTAGACGCCCCTCACCGCCGCGCTTCGCGCGGCTGCCTCTCCCCGCTCGCGCGGGGCGAGGCGGGGAATGTCGCGCACTCGTACACCGAAGCCAAGCTCGGCGCGCCGGCGGCCGGGAGCGAATCCGACGGGACGTGAGGAGCTGCTCCGGCCGTCTGCGGCCGGACGCCAAGCGACGACCGAGGGGCTCATGGACGCGCGCAACGCGGCCGTTGAGCACCGTTCCCGTCGGAGTCGTCCCGGCAAAAGCCGGCAGCAGCCGAGCGCCGCCTTCCCGAATCTGCGCCGCTCGCTCCCCCGCCGCGCTCGCGCCTAACTCTCCATGAAGCTCTTCAGTCGCTTGCTCCGTGACGGATGCCGCAGCTTCCGCAGCGCCTTCGCCTCGATCTGGCGAATCCGCTCGCGCGTGACCTCGAAGTCCTGACCCACCTCTTCCAAGGTGTGATCCGACTTTTCACCGATGCCGAAGCGCATGCGCAGAACCTTCTCCTCGCGCGGCGTAAGCGTCGCCAGCACCTTGCGCGTCTGCTCGGCCAAATTCATCGAAATCACCGCGTCCGCCGGCGAAACGATGCTCTTGTCCTCGATGAAGTCGCCAAGGTGCGAGTCTTCCTCTTCACCGATCGGCGTCTCGAGCGAAATCGGCTCCTTCGCGATCTTGAGGACCTTGCGGACCTTGTCGAGAGGCAGCTCCATCTTCTCAGCGATTTCTTCCGGCGTCGCCTCGCGGCCAAGCTCCTGCACCAAGTAGCGGCTGGTGCGAATGAGCTTGTTGATGGTTTCAATCATGTGCACCGGAATGCGGATGGTGCGTGCCTGATCGGCAATAGCACGCGTGATGGCTTGACGAATCCACCACGTGGCGTACGTCGAAAACTTGTAGCCGCGGCGATACTCGAACTTGTCCACGGCCTTCATGAGGCCGATGTTGCCTTCCTGGATGAGATCCAAGAACTGCAGACCGCGGTTCGTGTACTTCTTGGCAATCGAAACGACCAGGCGCAGGTTGGCCTCGACCAGCTCAGCTTTCGCCAGCTCAGCCTGATGCTCGCCGTCCTCGATTTCGCGGACCGTGTCGCGCAACGTGTTTTCGTCGAGCCCGGCCTCTTCCTCGATCTTCTTTACCTTCTTGCGCGCGTTGGCGATGTTCTCGGAAGTTTCTTCGAGTTCCTCCACGCGCAAGCCGAGTCGCTTGGTCACGGTTCGCTGCCTCAGCGTCGAGCCGCGTGATTCGCGCAGCGTCTTCTTGAGCTCGCGCTCACTCATCCCAACGCGTGCCTCGACGTCCGTGATTTCCCGGCGCGCCGACTCGATTCGAGACACCAGGCCCTTGAGGCGGGCCACGATGCGATCGATTTGCTTCTTGTTGAGGCGTAGCTCCTGAAGCGCATCGAGCAGGTCCTGCTTGAGCTCGGTAACCTGGTTCTTCGCCTTCTTCTTGGTGCTTTCAGATTGTCCGCGCTTGGCCGTCTTCTCGTCGAATTTCTCGAGATCCTTGTAGATGCGGCGAACCTTGTCGATGATCTTGCAGACCCGCTCGACGTGGAAAGCCTCGTCGAACTCCTCGTCGTCCTCGTCGGCGTCCTTGACGACCTCCTTGACACGAATCTTCTGCTTGCGAAGCTTGTCGCCCAGATCGAGGATCTCCTCGATCGCCACCGGCGAATTGAGCACGACCTGGAGCACGCGCCGCTCGCCGTCCTCGATCCGCTTGGCGATTTCGACTTCGCCTTCGCGGGTGAGCAGCGACACCGAGCCCATCTTGCGCAAGTACATGCGCACCGGATCGTTGGTCTTCGAGTAACCGTCGTCCTCTTCTTCCTCTTCGGCTTCCGCCGGACGCGCCGGGGTCTCCGCCTCGGCTTCTTCCTCGGCCTCGCTTTCAGCGGCAGGTGCCTTGTCCTCGACCTTCACTTGCGTGGAGGCATCGACGATCTCGATACCTTCGCCGCCGAGCGTGGACAACCAGTCGTCGATCTGATCCGACGAGACAATACTTTCCGGCATGTGATCATTGACCTCGTCGTAGGTCAAAAATCCCTTGGCCTTGCCCATCGTGATGAGCTCGCGCTTCTTGCGCTCGCTCTCCTTCGTGGCAGAGCCCTTCTTCGCGGCAAGCTGCTTGCTTACCTCTTCGAGCTCGTCGTCGTCTTGACGGTCGTCGTTCAAACGGTCCTCGGCATCCTCGATCATATCGCCATGCCCTTGCTCTGGTTTGCCAGCCCTAACTTGGTCCTTATCAATTCCATCTCCCGCATGGAGATAGCTCGTGCTTCTTCTTCATCACCGCGCTCGAGCGCCTCACGGTGCTGGCGTTTGGCCAGCATCAGCTCCGCATCAACCCGCAGGCGTTCGAGTTTAAAAAGCAAAGCAGCTATGGTGCGCGTGGATTCTTCGTCGGTCGTCAGCGAAGCATAGCGCCCATCCATGAGCGCGGCGCTAACGTAATCGCGAATGTCTGCCGGCCCCCGATCGAGCCATGACGGAACGTCCGGACGCCCGCCGGCCCGCAGCGTTTCAAGTGCCGCTGCGTAGATGTCGCGAATGCCGGGATCGCGTAACAGCTCGACCATCTTGGTCGCCTCTTCGGTCGCGGCAAGACGAGGCTGGGAGACCAGCAAAACGAGAGCATCCAGCTCATCGGACTGCGGCACACGCTTGGGCGCGCCGGTCTCCGCAGCAGCCGGCTCGGCCACAGGCTCCGCGTGCCGAAGCGTCTGGTTGGTCGACTCGCGCACCATACGCGTCACCTGACTTACCGGAACCGACAGCTTGGCCGCCAGGTCGCGCACGTACAAATCGCGCACCAGAGGATTGCGAACTTTGGCCAATACGTCGGCCACGCGTTTGGCGGTGTTCGCTTTGCCGGGAATCGTCGCATCGTCGGAGGCGCGCTGGATGAGGTGATCCAGCATCGGCCGAGCCTGCGCCACCAGCGCTCGAAATGCCTCGGCGCCGCTGGCCCGCACGAACTCGTCAGGATCGACCCCCGACGGCAACTCGGCCACACGGCCGTCCGAGTCCGCCTCGGCGAAAAACAGGCCCGCGTCGACCGCCAACGGGACGGCCTTCTCCGCTGCCCGCGATCCGGCGCTATCACCGTCGAACACGATCACGATCCGCTTCGCCATGCGAGCGAGAAGCTTGATTTGCTCGACGGTCAGGGCCGTCCCCATCGGTGCCACCGCCTCTTCAATTCCCGCCTCGTGCAAGGTGAGAACATCGAAATTGCCTTCGACGAGAATCGCAGTTCCGCTTCGGCGAATCGCATCGACGGCGGTGTGCAGACCGTAAAGGTTTTCCTTCTTGTGAAAGAGCGGCGAGTCCGGCGAATTGACGTATTTTCGCTCTTTGGCGTCTGGATCGAGCAGTCGCGAAGAAAAACCGATGGGGCGCTTCTGTCGATCCAGCACCGGAAGCATCACCCGGTCACGGAAAAAGTCATAGCGACCGCGTTCGTTCGCTCCCACCAGACCGAGGCGCTCGGCGAGCTCGCCCGAAATCTGGCGCGCGGCAAGGTGCTTTTGCAGCGAATCCCAACCGGCAGGCGCGTAGCCCACGCGAAATCGCTCGGCGGTCGCCTTCGAAATACCCCGCTTGTCGACATAGGCCCGAGCCGCGGCCCCAGCAGGACCCGCGAGCTGCTGCTCGAAGAAACGGGTGGCTTCTTCCACCGCGCGCAGCATGCGTTCGCGATCCGACTCCGCCTCTTCCGCGGCTTTTCGTTCGGCAGGCGTCAGCGTCGGCTCGGGAATATCGACGCCAGCCTGGCGAGCCAGATCGCGCAGCACCTCGATGAACGAACGCTGCTCGATCTTGACGAGAAACGAGAAGACGTCGCCCTTCTCACCGCAGCCGAAGCAATGAAAGAATTGCCGCTGCTCGTGCACGTGGAACGACGGCGTCTTCTCCGCGTGAAATGGACAAAGGCCTTTCCAGCTTCCGGTGCCAGCTCGCTTGAGCTCCACGTACCGCTTTACGACGTCAACGATGTTGGATCGCTCTCGAACGTCGTCAATTTTCTCGCGTGGCAGCAAAGGCAAATGAAACCCACGCCCAATCAAAAATGGGTGGTTCTTAATAACCCACCAAGGGAGCGAGTCAAGAAGAACTTGGCGGTCGCCCTCCCTTTCGCGACCACGGAGCTTTCTCTTGGGAGAATGCTGCCTTACCGATGCGCCCAGGGACTTCGCCGGGCAGGAAGAAGCGCACCTTCGACCTGCCCCAGCGGCCGGTCTACTGACCGGCATCGTTCTGCAACGTAGCCTCGTCGACGCGCTTGAGAATGATGAACTCGACGCGGCGGTTCTGACTCCAACACTCTTCGTTGTGCTGCGTACAGACAGGCTTGGTCTCGCCGTAGCCACGCGCCTTCAACCGGCCGAGCTCGACGCCGCGGTCCTCGAGAGCGCGCATGACTGAGTGTGCGCGTCTATCGGTAAGGTCGAGATTGTGCTCGTCGTCGCCGCGCTCGTCGGCGTGGCCCTGGATTTCGATCAGCGCAATCTCCGGGTGGCCCTTGATGGTCGCCGCGATGGCATCGAGCAGCGGGAAGGACTTCTCCATGATGACGTCCTTGTCGGTCTCGAAGTAGATCTTGTCCAAGATCTCGAGCTTGCCGCGTTTGACGATGACCATGCCCTTGTCCGGGCAACCGTCCTCGTCCTCAAAGCCGTTGTAGGTTTCCGGCTCGTTCGGGCACTTGTCGTTCACGTCGAGGATACGGTCGTGGTCGTTGTCCGGATCGGGACAGCCATCCTCGTCCTCAAAGCCGTCGAAGTCTTCGGGATCGTTCGGACACAAGTCCATCTTGTCCGGAATGCCGTCCTTGTCGTTGTCAGGATCGGGGCAACCATCCTCGTCCTCGAAGCCGTCGAAGTCCTCGGGCTCGTCGGGGCACTTATCCAAATCATCGGGGATTCCGTCGCCGTCGCGATCGTTGACCTTATGGAAGGGACAGCCATCGTTCTCGCGCGGACCCGGTTCGTTGGGGCACTTGTCGAGCACGTCGGGAATGCCGTCCTGGTCGTTGTCGGGATCGGGACAGCCATCCTCGTCTTCGAAACCGTCGAAGTCTTCCGGATCATCGGGACACTTGTCTACGTCGTCCTTGTAACCGTCGCCGTCGCGGTCGCCCGCGCCAGGCTCGAACACGATGCCGGCGAAGAAGCGCCCGCGCGTCGTTCCGTAGGAGGTCGGAATGATCCCGTAGCCGCCGCCCGCCTCGAAGAACGAATTCGGTGCGAGGTACGCCTTGAAACCCACCACGGCCTCGCCGCCAGGCCCCATGCTCGACTCGCTGCCGTCGGCATTGATCTTCTTCGAGTCGAGACCGGTGAACGTGTACACCTCGCCCACGACGTCGAAGACGAAGGGAACGATGCCCCAGGAAGCACCGAGACCGGCCATCAGCTCGTTGCCGACCTTGATGCCCATGTTGGTATTCTCGCCGCCAACGGATGTGCCATCGACCGGATGACCGTTCGCATCGAGCGTGCGAACCGGACGGGGATAGTTGCTGGCGTCATCGCGAAACTCGGACGCGCCCTTGGGGCGAATGCGCGCACCCACGTTGAGCGCCGTGCGGAAGACGCCGTGCCGGCCCCACTCCACTTCGACGACACCTTGCGGTTGGAAGATCGTCTGGCCTTCGCCAAGGAACTTGCTCTTGTCTCCGGTGGGCAACACCAAGGCAGGAATGATGGCGATTCCAACGCCAGTACGACTGGGGTTGAGAATGCGCAACTTCGGCACAAGGGTCAGATCGCCGATGCCTTGATAGTTGGTCTGGTAGTGCGTGTCGTCGTTGGTGCCGTTGAGCGAGGAACCCGGACCGTAGTGCACGCCGTTGGCAGCGCCCGGATCGTAGGGTGTCGCTTCCCCGCTGGTAACACCGATGGGCAACGCCACGCCGAATTGCAGGCCCAGGTGATCGGTGGACACGATGCCGATCGCTCCCTGCAAGGTGAAGGTCAGCAGGAAATTCATGCGGTAGCGCGAGTCCTGGTCGATGGTTCCGGTGTGGACCGTCCTGCCGGCATCCAGGTCGAGCGGTCGCCAACCGCCGGTTCCGATCAAGCCAAACGACAGGTCGAGCGGGGCCAGAATCTGCGCGCCGTTGAGTGTGATGTACCCCTTGGTGTCGGCAGCTGGACGGAAGATTTGCAGGTCGATCGGCGCACTGCCGATCCGCCCGTTGACTTGCGCCTGCGCCCGCGCCGGAACGCCAGCAGCAAGGGTCAGGGTAAGCAGGGTCAGGCCGATCGCGGTTTGTCGGGCATTCATGTTTTTCTCCGTCGAGTGGGGAGCCGAAGAAGCCTGCGCTCGTACTTCTGGAATCGAGCAGCCCCTTTTATATCAGCGCGCAGATCGAGCGTAAAGCAGATCACACGCGAATCGGCCTAAGCTGGCGACGGCCCAACGAGGTGATCCACCCCCGTACGAACGAAGAGGGGGCTTATGCCAGAATATCGGCGAGCTGCTTGACGATCCCAGCTCGAATCGTGCCCGCGAACGGACGCATGAAAAGCCCGAGCTCCATATCCACATGAACGCGGTCGTCACCGATGTCGAGGGAGGCATGCAGCCCTTTGCGCTTCACCACCAGCCGGTTCCCGCTGTCCCAGTTGCACTCGGCGGCAAAATCACGCGCCAGCTTTTCCGTAACGCGATCAATTCGTGTGCGAGCTTCGTCGCGGGTCAGACGATGGGTGACATCGACTTCAAGCTTGTTCATCGGCGGCAGTCTAGCATGGAGAAGGTCAAACGCAGACAGCGCTACCTCCGCGTTGCCTCCATCGCACAGGGGTTGTGGCGTGCTGCCTCCTCGTCTATAAGCTACGGCCATGCCACTCGTTTTCGAAGAAGCGCACGCCGCTCCCGACAAGAAGAAGGTCAACGAAGAGTACTTCGTACTTGCCAACCAAGGAGCAGCCGCGGTCAGCACCGCCGGGCTGCACGTCATCGTCGGCCGCCCGGGCAAGCGCGGCTCGGTGATGGGTCAGATCGATCCCGGCTTCGTCCTGCAGCCGGGCGAAAAGATCCTGATCTTGAGCGGCATTCCGGGCAAGCTGGCGCAAGGCACGCCGCCCATTCGCGAGGGCATGCGCACGTACTATCTCTTCCAGCGAGAGGGCCTGCTCAAAGGCAGCGGCACGATTCTGCGTTTCGCTATGAACCAGGTGGACGTGGCCCGAGTGACCTATGACCGAGAAGCCCCGACCGGCGTAAGAGCCGAAAAGGCCGAGAACGCTGAGCCGAAAGAGAGCACAGAAGGTTCCTGAAAAGGGACGGCGACGTGTTTTCCGCAGGCCCGCACGCGGCTAGCGGGTCGCGTGCGTTGGCGAGTTCGTGTGAGGTCCGACGGAAGGTGCAGACCGTAGGGCGAGGGAGTGAGCGCTCCGCGAGTCGTGGCCGGGCCGCACCCGCCCCTGTGCGCCCTCCCGCCCCTCTGCGCCCTCAAACTTCGAGGATCTCTTTTTCCTTCTTGCCGACGATCTCTTCGACCTTGGTCACAGCGGCGTCGGTGGTGTCCTGCACCCGCTTGAGGCCGGCCTTCTCCTCGTCCTCGGTGATGGCCTTGTCCTTCTGCAGCTCCTTGAGCATCTCGTTGGCATCGCGGCGCGCGCTTCGCAAAGCCACCTTGGCTTCCTCGGCCATCTTCTTGACCATTTTCACCAGATCCTTGCGGCGCTCTTCGGTGAGCGGCGGCATGGGCAAGCGAACGATCTCGCCGTCGGACGACGGATTGAGGCCAAGCTGGGCCGAGCGGATGGTCTTTTCGATCTCGGGAATCAGCGACTTTTCCCACGGCTTGATGGTGATGAGCCGCGGATCGGGAACGTTGAGCGACGCAATCTGATTGAGTGGCGTCGGCGTGCCGTAATAGTCGACGCGAATACCGTCGAGGATCGAAACGCTGGCGCGACCGGTGCGCACCTTGCCCAAGTCCTTCTTGAGCGCTTCGATGCCCTTATCGAGTCCCGCCTGCAGGTCTTTGATCACGTCATTTACCATCGCTCTGCTCCTCGGAAGTGGATGGATCGCGCGGCTCGCGCCGTTCCTCGACGACCAACGTGCCCAGGGGCTCCCCAAGCACCACGCGCCGGATGTTGCCGGGCTTGGTCATGTTGAAAACCAAAATTGGCAGCTTGTTGTCGTGGCACAGAGAAATTGCCGTTGAATCCATCACCGCCAAGTGACGATTGAGAACATCCATGTACGACAGGCGACGGTACATGCGCGCGTCTTTGAACTTCTTCGGATCCTTGTCGTAGACGCCATCCACGCGCGTCGCCTTCATGACGATGTCGGCGCCGATTTCCATGGCGCGCAACGAGGCAGCGGTATCCGTCGTGAAGAATGGGTTACCCGTGCCTGCACCGAAGATGACCAACCGGCCCTTTTCCAGGTGACGGATGGCACGACGGCGAATGTACGGCTCGGCCAGGCGAGCAATCTCAATGGCCGACATCACACGGGTCTTCGCGCCGCGCGACTCCAGCGCGTCCTGCAACGCCAAGGAATTGATGACCGTGGCCAGCATGCCCATGTAGTCGGCGCTTGCACGATCCATTCCCGTGGTGCTGCCCTTGATGCCACGGAAAATGTTGCCGCCACCGATGACGAGCGCGATCTCGACGCCCAGGCTGTGCACATCGATGATCTCGTCGGCAATTTGGGAAAGCACGACCGGATCGATGCCGAAAGAAGTCTCGCCCATCAGCGCTTCGCCGGACAGCTTGAGCAAGATGCGCCGGTATTTCACGCCCGGTGCAAGCGGAGCGCGCTGGTACGGAGCAAAGCCGGGCGCGGCGTGCGCAACGACTGCGCGCACGCCAACATCGAGCATCGCCTCTGTCGTGGGAACGGCATCGTCATCCACAGAGTCGGGACTCCGTCTCAAACGCGCTTTGCCGTTTACAACACGAGCCCCGTCGGGCGTTGCCGCCCGTCGGGACGCGTGCGATCCGTTGCGCTTGCCGTTGGTCACGGTCGTGGCGCCCGCGGTTTAGGCCTGGCCAGCCTGGCGCTTCACTTCTTCGACGAAGTCGTCCGCGCGCTTGGCCAAGCCCTCGCCCACTTCGTAACGGACGAAACGGCGAACCTTGATGTTCTCGCCGATCTTTCCGACAAGATCCGTGAGCAGCGTCTTGATGTCCTTCTTGCCCTCCGGATCCTTGACCCACGTCTGATCCATCAAACAGACCTCTTTGAACCACTTCGCCATCTGACCTTCGACGATCTTCTGCAAGACCGGCTCGGGCTTCTTCTGCTGGCGCGCCTGTTCGAGGCGAATCGCCTTCTCCTGCTCGATCACGCTGGCAGGAATTTCTTCCGGCGTCAGGTACTGCGGGCTCATGGCCGCCACTTGCATGGCAACGTCGCGCGCGAAAGTCTGAAAGTCAGGGTTGCGCGAGACGAAGTCGGTCTCGCAGTTCACCTCGACGAGAACCGCAATGCGCGAGCCGGGGTGAAGGTAGCTGGCTACCATGCCTTCGGAGGCGATGCGGGTCGCCTTCTTGGCCGCCTGGGCAATGCCCTTCTTGCGCAAGTACTCGATCGCCTTCTCCATGTCGGCGTCGCACTCGCTAAGCGCCTTCTTACAATCGGACATGCCAGCCTGCGTGCGCTCGCGCAGGTCCTTGATCATTTGCGTAGTTACTTCGGCCATCGCTCAAATCTCCTGAAAAGAATCGAATGAAAATCTTAGGACTTGTTTTCGTCTTCGGGCGTGGCGGCTGCCTCGGGAGCAGGCATTTCGCCTCGTCGACGAGACACGACCTCGACCTTCGGGCCTTCGCCACCCGACGACACGCGAATGGTCTGGACCGAGCCCTCGCCATCGTTGCTCGAGGAGCGCGAGTTGGCAGCACGCTCACGCGAGACCTTCTGACCGATGAGGCAAGCGTCGGCGACCTTGTTGGCGAACAAACGAATCGCGCGAATGGCGTCGTCGTTGCCGGGAATAGCGTAGTTGATGAGGTCCGGATCGCAGTTGGTGTCCACCATCGCGACGATGGGGATCTCGAGCTTGCGGGCCTCGCTGACCGCGATATGCTCTTTGACGACGTCGATGATGAACACGGCGCCGGGCAACTCGCCCATCGACTTGATACCACCGAGGGCCTTTTCGAGCTTCTCCTGCTCGCGCGTGATGCGGATGACCTCTTTCTTGGTCAGGCGCTCGAAGGTGCCGTCGGTGGACATCTTCTCGATGGACTGCAAGCGCTCGATCGACAGCTTCACAGTGTGGAAGTTGGTGAGCGTGCCGCCGAGCCAGCGGTTGGTAACGTAGAACTGGCCGGAGCGGGTCGCTTCCTCGCGAACCACGTCCTGCGCCTGCTTCTTGGTGCCGACGAAAAGCACTGGCTTACCCTCGGCAACCGTGCGCACCAGGAAGTCGAAAGCGCGCTTGAACGCCTTGACCGAGTGCTGGAGGTCGATGATGTGAATGCCGTTGCGCGCGCCGAAGATGAAGGGCTTCATCTTCGGGTTCCAGCGCGTGGTCTGGTGACCGAAGTGAACGCCGGCCTCCATCATGTCGCGCATCGAGAGTGGCGTGTCGATCACGGCCATCGGGTTCTGCGCCGCCATCGGGTTTTCGGTTGTAACAGCGGGATTGGCGGTGATGCCGGTACCGGTCGTATCGGTGGTATCCATGGGTGTCCTTTCGCGTTTGTTTCCTCCGCCTCCGTCTGCGAGGGTCACAACCGGTCGGACGCATTGACGTCACTGCCGGCACGCGGGACCCTCTCGGTCAGCGTGTGGTGTTGAAGGGAGTCAGGTTCTTACCACATTTCACCATGCATGGAAGCACAATCATGCGAATTCATTGGGCCTCGCTACCCGGCCCGGAGCTTGCTATGCGCTTCAGTCGAAACAGGAAGGAGCCCCCCAATGCCACTTACGAAGCCAGTCGAAATCAAGCCCGCCACCGGGAAACTCGGAATCCTCACACCAGGAATGGGCGCTGTCGCCACCACATTCATGGCTGGAGTGGACGCCGTTCGCCGCGGACTTGCCAAGCCCATCGGCTCCCTCACTCAAATGGGTACCATCCGCCTCGGCAAGCGCACGGAGAACCGCTCGCCGCTCATCAAGGACTTTCTCCCGCTGGCCAAGCTCGACGACATCGTGTTTGGTGGCTGGGATCTGTTCGCTGACGACGCCTATCAGGCCGCCAGCAAGGCCGGCGTTCTGACCAAGGAACACCTCGCGCAGAGCAAAGAGTTCCTTTCCGGCATCAAGCCCATGACCTCGGTGTTCGAGCAGTCCTACGTCAAGCGCTTGACCGCGACGCACGCCAAGAAGGGCAAGTCGAAGATGGACTTGGCCGAGCAGGTCATCGCCGACATCGAGAATTTCCGCAGCTCCAACAAGCTGGACCGCTTGGTGATGGTGTGGTGCGGTTCGACCGAGGCCTATCACGAGGTCGCACCGGTGCACGCGTCGGTGGCGAGCTTCGAGAAGGGCTTGGCGGAGAACGATCCAGAAATCGCGCCCTCGCAAATCTATGCGTACGCCGCGCTCAAGTGCCGAGTGCCGTACGCCAACGGCGCGCCCAACTTGACCGTCGATACCCCTGCCCTGCTCGAGCTGGCCAAGAAGTACGAGGTGCCCCTCGCCGGCAAGGACTTCAAGACCGGCCAGACCTTCATGAAGACCATCATCTCGCCCGGCCTCAAGGCGCGCCTCCTCGGCATCGACGGTTGGTACTCGACGAACATTCTCGGCAACCGCGACGGGGAAGTTCTCGACGACCCCGAATCGCACAAGACCAAAGAAGTCTCCAAGCTCGGCGCGCTCGAGCACATCATGCAGCCGGCGCTCTATCCGGACCTGTATTCGAAGATGCACCACGTGGTCCGCATCAACTACTACCCGCCCCGCGGCGACAACAAAGAAGGCTGGGACAACATCGACATCTTCGGGTGGATGGGCTACCCGATGCAGATCAAGATCAACTTCCTGTGCCGCGATTCGATTCTGGCGGCACCCATCGTCCTCGATCTCGCCATCCTCATGGATCTTGCCCAGCGCTCGAGCCTCTCGGGAGTGCAAGAGTGGCTGTCCTTCTACTGGAAGAGCCCGATGACCCCAGCCGGCCTCTATCCCGAGCACGACACCTTCATTCAATTGATGAAGCTCAAGAACACCCTTCGCTACCTCAAAGGCGAAGAACTGATCACGCACCTCGGTACCGAGTACTACGACTAGAAGAGACCCAGCGGAGACCCGAGCCCGGTCTGATGCGACGGCATCAAGCCGGGCTTCCGCATTTCTGGGGCGTGAAGCACGGTGAGGAGAGAGCGTTCTCTACTCTTTGGGCTTGCGCAACCCCGCTAGGTGCGCGGCGATGTCGCGCTCGCGGCCGGACTGTGACGGCTGATAGTAACGATGGCCATTCAGTTCGTCGGGCAAGTAGTTCTCGACGACGAAGTTGCCCTCGAAGTTGTGCGGGTATTGATACCCTTGTCCAAAGCCAAGCGACTTGGAAAGTCCGGTGCTCGCATTACGCAGATGCATGGGCACCGGCAACGCGCCGAATTGTTCGACGTCGGTCTTGGCTGCACTGTACGTGGTCAGAGAGCTATTGCTCTTGGGCGCAACGGCCAAATAGATGGCTGCTTGACTCATCGGCAAGTAACCCTCGGGTAACCCGACGAAACGAAAGGCGTCGGTTGCCGCCATGGCGACGCGCAGAGCATTCGGATCGGCATTGCCGACGTCTTCCGAGGCGAAGATCACCATTCGTCGCAGGATGAACAAGGGATCCTCGCCCGCCTCCAGCATGCGCGCCATCCAATACACCGACGCATCGGGATCGCTGCCGCGCATGCTCTTGATGAACGCGCTCACTACCATGTAGTGCTCGTCGCCCGCCTTGTCGTACATCAGGGTCTTGCGCTGGAGCGCCTCTTCCAGCGTCTTCTCGTCGATAGCCCGCTTTCCGTCGACGCCTGCCTGCGCAATGTCCGCCGCAGATTCCAATGCCGACAATGCCCGACGCGCATCGCCCCTCGCCTCGCGCGCCAGCTGGTCGCGAATGCGATCGGGACAGTCGAGGGCCATCAGCCCCAGGCCGCGATGCGGATCGGCCAACGCCCGATCGATGATGGCGCGAAGATTCTCTTCGGTCAAAGACTTGAGCACCAGCACCTTGGCGCGCGAAAGCAGCGGAGCGTTGACCTCGAAGGAGGGATTCTCGGTCGTGGCACCGACCAGAATGACCGTACCGGCCTCGACGTGCGGCAACAGCGCGTCCTGCTGGGCTTTGTTGAACCGGTGGATCTCGTCGATGAACAGCAGCGTGCGCTCGCCGCGCATGTCCCGCCGCTGAGCCGCCTCCGCCACCGCCTCGCGCACTTCTTTCACGCCCGACATGACGGCGGACAGCTGAACGAAGCCGGCCTTGATCTCGGCCGCTAGCAATCGGCCGAGCGTCGTCTTGCCGGTCCCTGGCGGCCCCCACAGAATCAGCGACGTCAACGACTTGCTCTCGATGGCTCGCCGCAACCAGCGCCCGGGGCCGAGCAAGTGCTCCTGCCCGACGTACTCGGCGAGGCTCGACGGACGCATTCGCTCGGCGAGCGGCTGCCCTCGCATGTCTTTGCTGGCTGCGCGTGAGAAGAGATCCACGCCCGCAATTATGGAGAAGCGCGCGGCAAGAGTCGACAGGCGTGCGTCAGCCGTGCAAACCAATTTGACGTTCAGCCTCGTCGGGTGGACGCTGCACGGGCTATGCGATCGTCCCGCTTTTTTGCATCGATTCTTCTGCCCCTTGTACCTTTTGCGCTTGGAACCCCGGCCGCGGCCCAAACGCCCGACGCCGGTGCGGTTGCCGCCGCCCCCCTGCTCACTCCGCCGAAGGACGCGGAAGCGCGCAAGGCGTGGCTCAAGGCCCGCATCGACGAGACATTCAATGCTCCGGCATTTGCACGCGCCAAGATCTCGGCGGCCGTGATGGATCCCGAGAGCGGCAAGCTGCTCTACGCCAAGAACGACAAGACCGGCCTCAACGCTGCCTCAAACGTGAAGATCGTGACCGAGGCGGCCTCGCTGGCGCTCCTCGGGCCGGAGTTTCGCTGGAAGACGACCGTGCTCGGCGGCGTTCCGGCTGAAGGCAAAGCGATTGCCGCCGGTGAGCTGCACGGTGACCTTTACGTCAAGACGTCCGGTGACCCGACGTTGTCGACCCAGGATCTGAATTCCTTGGCAGCCAACCTGGCGGCCATCGGCTTGCGCAAGATTCACGGCGGACTGGTCCTCGACACCACGGCGTTCGATGGCACCACCCTGCCGCCCGCCTTCGAGCAGAAGAACGACTCGGCAGCCTTCCGAGCGGTCTCCTCCGCGGCTTCGCTCAATGGCAACGTCGTCACCATCACCATCACGCCGGCAGCGAGCGCGGGCAGTCCTGCTCGCGTCGTCCTTGATCCACCATCGCCGGCACTGGTGCTCGCCGGCACCGTGACCACCGCGGCGAAAGGCCCGGCCGCAGCCGACGCCGAGACCGCCGACGCCGGTAGCGGGCAAACCCGGGTCGCGGTCAGCGGCCGGATCTTGCTCGGGTCAGAGCCGCGCGTGCTCCAGCGACGCATCGTCGATCCCGAGAGTGTGTTTGCGCAAACCTTCAAGCAGATCCTGGGAAAGCGCGGCATCACCCTCGAGAAAGGGGTTCGCATCGAGGCCGTTCCCAAAGATGGCGTCCGCGTTCTCGCCGTGCACGAATCGCCAACCCTGGCCGTGGTCGTTCACGACCTGGGCAAACGCTCGAGCAATTTCGCTGCTGAGCAACTCGTCCGCACCCTCGGGGGCGAAACCGTCGGCCGCCCAGGCAGCTGGCAAAAGGGACTCGACGCCGTGGCCCGCTACCTCGAAGGCATCGGAATTCCGCGCACTGCCTTCGTCATGAAAAATGGATCCGGTCTCTACGATTCCAATCGTTTTTCGGCCGAGCAAATCGTCCTGGTTCTGCGCGCAGCGATGCGCGACTTCCGCATTGCCAGCGAATTTTTGGCCTCGCTGGCCGTGGGTGGCGCCGACGGAACGCTGGCGCATCGGATGGGCGGCTCGCTTGCCGAGCGCTACGTTCGTGCCAAGACCGGCACGCTGGCCAACGTGAGTTGCTTGTCGGGCATCGTCGGGGCGCCGGGCAGCAAACCACTCATCTTCTCCATTCTGATGAACGACCTGTCGTCGCCACTCGCGGCGCGGGCCGCGCAAGATCGCATCACCGCCCTGCTGGTCGCCTATCTGGATCCGGGGTTGGTGACGGGAGCCCCAAGCTCGGCCGTGCCCGCACGGTGAAGGCCGGCGGAGACCTGGCACGAGGGCGGGCGATGTGCGAAATACAGCGTAGACCATGCCCACGTTACCGACTCCGCGCTCGATCGTTGCTCAGATGGCACCGTACGTGCCGGGCGAACAGCCTGGGCCGGGCGAAAAAGTCATCAAGCTCAACACCAACGAGAATCCGTTCCCGCCCAGCCCGCGGGTGATGGAAGCCATCCGCACGCTCGACCCGGAACATCTGCGCCGTTATCCCAGCCCCAAAGCCGACGCCTTTCGTGCCGTGGCGGCGCAGGTGCACGGAGTTTCCGACGACATGATCCTGGCCGGCAACGGCAGCGACGAAATCTTGGCCATCGTCATGCGCACCTATCTCGGCGCCGGCGACACGCTGGCTTATCCCGACCCGACCTACTCGCTTTATCCAGTCCTGGCCTGCGAGCGCGAAAATCGCGTTCGCACCGTAGCCTGGGAAGCCAACTGGGATCTGCCCATCGATGCGCTGCTGGCCACCGGCGCGCGCGCCATTTTCTTTGCGAATCCCAACGCACCGACCGGCACCGTGGTGAAGAAATCGCGCGTGCGCGAGCTGGCGCTTCGCTTCGCTGGGCTCGTGCTGGTGGATGAGGCGTACGTGGACTTCGCCGACGAGAGCTGCTTGGACCTGGTCCACGAGCTGCCGAACGTGATCCTCTGCCGCACGTTCAGCAAGGGCTACTCGCTGGCCGGCCTGCGTTTCGGCTATGCGATCGCCGCGCCGGCTGCCATCAATGAAATGACCAAGGTGAAGGACAGCTACAACTGCGACGCCATCGCCATCGCCGCAGCAACGGCTGCCTTGTCGGATCAGGACTACGCCCGGCGCTCGTGGCAAGCCGTGCGCAGCGAACGCACGCGCCTTGACGCCGAGCTTGGCAAGCGCGGCTACGACGTCATCCCGTCGCAGGCGAATTTCGTCTTCGCCACCTGTCCGAAGAATAAGAAAGCGGCCGACATCTATCGCGCGCTCAAAGCGAAGGGGATCTTGGTTCGCTTCTTCGATAAGCCTGGGCTCGACGACAAACTACGCATCACCATCGGGACGAAGGAACAAAACGACGCATTGCTGGCAGCCCTCCCCGTTTAACCGTCTAACCAATCCATGAAACGACCGCGCACGAAAAAGGCTTCGCCAAAGTCGACGGCTCCCGCCCTGGACGCCGAACCGGGCGAGCGCGCGTCCGACGAAGAAAGCACCGGTGAGGGCGAGCTGCTCGCGGATGCCACCGAGCCCGCCATCGTCGGAGAAGCCGCGCTCGAACGCATCTTGCCCGACCAGGAAAAGCATCTCGTCACCTTCCGTGATCCGGTGCGACGGTTCGTGGAGGAGGCGCGTCGCCACGCTCGCCTCGACGAGAACGAGGAGCGCGAGCTGGGCCACGCCGCCCGCGAGCGCGGCGATTTGGATGCCGCTCGTCGCCTGGTCGTACACAACCTGCGCCTGGTCGTGGCCATCGCGTACCAGTATCGGCAAGCGTGGCTCAGCGTGCTCGATCTCTTCCAGGAGGGCTCGGTCGGCCTGATGGAGGCGGTCCGGCGCTGGGATCCCGAAGTCGGCACACGCTTCGGCTCGTACGCTGCCTACTGGATTCGCGCCTACGTCCTGCGTTTCCTGATGACCAATGCGCGCCTCATTCACGTCGGCAATACGCGCGCCGGACGCAAGCTGTTCTTCCGCCTGGAACGGGAGCGACAGAAGCTGCTCTCGCAGGGCTTTGATCCTACGCCGAAGCTGCTGGCCGCCAAGCTGGATGTCGACGAAGCCGACCTTATCGAGGTGTCCGGCCACCTCGCCTCCCGCGAAGTCTCTCTGGAACCGCGCCCCGACGACGAAGGCGTTTCGCTAGCGGAACGCATTTCGCGCCCCGAGGCGTCGCCAGAGGAAACCGCCGCTCGCAGTGAGCTGGCGTCGGCCGTTCGCCGACTGATGAGCGACTTCGACAGTCATCTGACTGACGACCGCGAGCGCGCGGTCTGGCGCGAGCATCTGGCGCCGTCGGCGAATGAGCCGGTTGCGCTCGCGATGCTTGGCGAACGTTACGGCGTCTCGAAGCAGCGCATGGGACAGATTGCTGAAAAGCTCAAGAATCAGTTCCGCGACAAAGTACTGACAGAGCTGGGTGCCGACATCCAAATGTCATGGCAATCGGAACATGCCTGAGCGTGCGCAAGAACCATTGGCCTCCAAAAGCAAAACGGCCGGTCACCTTTGCAGGCACCGGCCGCTCTACCACGTGAAGAGCAGTTAGCTTTCGGCTCCCTCTTGTCTCTTCACGGCGGTGGCTTGCAGACCCTTCGGACCCTTTGTAATTTCGAATTCGACAGTCTGCCCCTGGCTCAAAGACCGGTACCCGTCGGCTTCGATTGCCGAGTAATGGACGAAGACATCGTCTTCTCCATCCCGAGCAATGAAACCATACCCCTTGGCGTCACTGAACCATTTCACCTTGCCAGTTGCCATGCACTACCTCCTACGATCAGCTAGCTATCTTTATTTCGGTGACCTCAACAGAATTGTCTGAGATTTCCCCCGGACGCCAGAGTACGTCTCTTCGGATGACTGTCAAGCACAGAGCGCGGGGTCATTTGCGTGTATGAAAATGTACACCTGTATCGGCAACGCGAAGCATGGATGCGAGCGTCCTTTGTTTTCGCGACGGAGCGCGAATCAGTCGGAAAGTGATATGTAAGTTCGAAAACGAAAAAGTCAGCGGCAATAGCTTCTGCGAAATTCGACATGACATAGAAGGCAACCCAAGCAAGCGTCGCGCAGTCGACCGGCTTGATGATAAAAGGACCCCGAGAAGCAACCATGCGCTGCCCGTTCTGCTCAGCCACCGAAGACAAAGTCGTGGACACACGGCCATCCGAGGACGAGCAATCGATCCGCCGCCGCCGCGAATGCGCTGGCTGCGGCCGTCGCTTCACGACGTACGAGCGAGTGGAAGAAGCCATGCCCATGGTGGTAAAGAAAGACTCGCGGCGCGAACCGTACGATCGGGCAAAGATTCTCGCGGGCCTGCACAAGGCCTGCGACAAACGTCCCGTCTCCGCAGCGCGCATCGACCAAGTCATCGACGAGATCGAGCGGACGTTGCGCGACCTCGGCGACAAAGAGATGCCTTCGTCGAAGATCGGGGACGCCGTGCTATCCCGGTTGCGCGATATCGACGACGTCGCGTATCTGCGTTTTGCTTCGGTCTATCTGCCGTTCAAAGACGCGAGCGAAATCATGCACGAGGTGCAGCGGCTGATCCGTTCCAAGGCGGAAGACACGTGATCCAAGCTTTCGGCGAAACCGATCGCCGGTTCATGCAGCAGGCCCTGCGACTGGCCGAGCGCGGACGAGGACAAACGCGGCCGAACCCGGTGGTGGGAGCTGTCGTGGTCGAGGACGGTGCCGCCATCGCGCGCGGCTTTCACCATCGCGCCGGAAAACCGCACGCCGAAATCGAAGCGCTCGCCACGCTGGGAATGCGCGCCCCGCAGGCGACGCTCTACGTGACACTTGAGCCGTGCTGCCATCGCGGCCGCACCGGCCCCTGCACGGAAGCGATTCTAGCCTCGGGCATTTCCCGCGTCGTGGTCGGTTGTCGCGACGAAAATCCGCTGGTCGCCGGTCGCGGGATAGCGATTCTGCGCAAGGCTGGGATACGCGTCGACGTCGGCTGTCTGGAAGAGGACTGCCATCGTGCCAACCGCGCGTTTTTCTGTTGGGTAAAGAATAAGCGGCCGTGGGTCACGCTCAAGGCGGCGGCAACCCTCGACGGCTTCATCGGCGATCGCCAAGAAAAGTCACGTCGTGGGCCGCAGCGATGGATCACGGGCGATGCCGCGCGGTCGTGCGCCCACGAGCTGCGCGCCCAGCACGACGCCATCCTGGTCGGCGTGGGCACTGTGCTTGCCGACGATCCGCGCCTGACCGTTCGACTGCCGAAAGCGACGGCCGGAGATCCGCTGCGTATCGTTCTCGACAGCCAGCTCCGCACGCCACCGGATGCGGCTATCTTTGGCGAAGGATCGCAGCCGCCGCTGCTCGTAGTGGCGAAAACGCACCCGCTGCATCGACAACTGCCGGCGCGAAAGCGAGCGCTGGAAGCCGCCGGCGCCGAGATTTGGTTTGCGCCCGCCACGCCCGACGGCCGGGTCTCCCTGCCGGCCCTCATGCGCCGACTTGCCAGCCGCGAAATCCAATCGCTCTTGCTCGAGGGTGGCAGCCGCATCCACGGCGCATTCATCGCGGCACGCCTCGTCGACTCCGTTGCGTTATTTCTTGCGCCGCGCCTTGTGGGAGCCGGTGTCTCCATCGTAGAAGGTGCGGGTCTTGACTGGCGAAAGCCAGCCACACTCGGACCCCTGGCGGTACGCGTGCTGGGCGAGGACGTTCTGCTAACCGCTGACGTCGTCAACCGGGGACGTCACCGTCGTTCGTAGCAGCATCACCACAACCAGGTCGTTCACCGTGTTTACCGGCATCGTTCAAGGCATTGGCAAGGTCGAATCCTTGCGCGCGGGTGACACGCGCCATCTGACCGTGAAGACCGATCTCGAGGTCGGCAAGTTGCCTCTCGGCGCGAGCATCGCCGTCAACGGTGCGTGCCTGACCGTCGTCGCGCGGCGGACCGGCCACCCGTCGGTATTCGAAGCCGACATCGGCCCCGAAACGCTGGCCTGCACGACGCTTGGCTCACTGACTCCCGGTGCCCGCGTTCATCTGGAGCCGGCCTTGCGTTTGGGCGATGCCATGGGCGGACACATGGTCAGCGGACACGTCGACGGAACCGGCCGCGTGGAAAGTGCGCGCAAGCAAGGCGACACCTTCGCCCTGCGCATCGCTGCCCCGCCCGAGGTCGCGCCGTACCTTTTCAGCAAGGGCTCGATCGCCGTCGACGGTGTCAGCCTCACCGTGAACAGAGTCGACGGTTCCTCGTTCGAAGTTTTGCTCATTCCGCACACCCTCGGTGTCACCTTGCTCGGTGAGCTTCGTGTCTCTAGCCATGTCAATCTGGAAGCCGACATGATAGCCAAGCAAGTCGCTCGTATCGTCGAAAGGATCCATGACCGCTAGCCCCAACATCTCCGTCGCCCAGGCCATCGAGGATATTCGCGCCGGCAAGATGGTCATCGTCGTCGACGACCAGGATCGCGAAAACGAAGGCGACTTGACCATGGCCGCGGATCTCGTCACGTCCGAGGCGATCAACTTCATGGCCAGCCAAGGCCGCGGCCTTATCTGCTTGGCCATCACGGAGGACCGGGTCGCCGAGCTGCGCTTGCCCATGATGACCCAGGAGAACCGCTCGCCGCACGGAACCGCGTTCACAGTCAGCGTTGACGCGAGGAGCGGCATCAGCACCGGAATTTCGGCACGGGAACGCGCGCATACCATTCGCGTCGCGGTTTCGCCGGAAGCCACGCCCGAAGATCTCGTCACGCCCGGCCACATCTTCCCGCTGCGGGCACGCCGAGGCGGCGTCCTCGTCCGCTCCGGACATACCGAGGGTGCCGTCGACCTGGCTCGCCTCGCCGGCCGCACCGCTGCCGGGGTTATTTGCGAAATCATGCGCGAGGATGGCGAAATGGCGCGCGTCGCGGACCTCGAGGCGTTCGCGGCCCGCCACCAGCTCGGCATCGTGCAAATTGCCGAGCTCATACAGTACCGCCTGGCGCGCGAGGTACTCATTCGTCATATCGCCGATACCGTGGTCAAGCCGCGCGGCAGCGGCCTGTCGGGCACCTACAAGGCCTCGCTCTTCGCCAGCGAAGTCGAGGACGCCGAGTATCTCGTTCTCGCGCTCGGCGACGTCACCTCGGCCGAGCCCGTGCTCGTCCGCGTGCAGGTGGCGAGCTTCCTGCGGGATCTCTTCTCGTTTTCGCGCCCCGGTGATACCTTGCCGGCCGCCGAATGGCTGAGGCGCATCGAACGCGAGGGCCGAGGCGTGATGATCTATATTTTGCCTCGATCTCCGCGCTCTTTCGCCTCCGAGCTCGGCGCGCCTTCCGTTGAAAACGAGCCCACCGGGGCCCCCCTGCGGGACATTGGCTTAGGATCCCAGGTGCTGGTGCACATGGGGATCCGATCGATTCGCTTGCTCACCAATAACCCGCGCCGGCTGGCGGGGATCGAAGGTTACGGTATACACGTTGTCGAATGCGTCCGGACGGAACCGTCTGCCGAGGTGTTTTCGCTTCACGAAAGAGAGGCCAAGTAAATGCCGCACATCCATCAGGGTACCTGGAGCGCGAAGGGCAAGCGTTTCGCCATCATTGCTTCACGCTGGAACGAATTCATCGCCGATAAGCTCATCGAGGGCGCGCTGGATGCTTTGGCAAAAACCGGAGCCGACGACGACGCCATCGAGATCTTCCGTTGTCCGGGAGCCTTCGAGCTGACCGGACTGGCCCGCAAGATCGCCGACTCGGGCAAATTCGATGCGGTGGTTTGCCTGGGCATCGTCATCCGCGGCTCGACTCCGCATTTCGACGTGATCGTCAACCAAGTCAGCCGCGGTATCGCGAGCATCGCCGCCGAGGCCAAGCTGGCCGTCGGCTTTGGCGTTCTCACCTGCGACAGTATCGAGCAAGCCATCGAGCGCGCGGGTAGCAAGGCTGGCAACCGTGGGGCCGACGCCACCATGGCTGCCATCGAAATGGCAAACCTCTACGCCGCGCTGGCTGGTGATAGCCAAGGCGAAACGCCCGCGGCGAAGTCCCGCGCGAAATGACCCCGCGCCGTCGCGCCCGTTGCGTTGCCTTGCAGGTGCTGTACGCCCTGGATGGCATCGACGTCCTCGATCCGAGCGCTGCGCTTGCGTCGCACCTGCACCAGTTTGGCGTGCCCGAAGAGGAAACCGATCTGACACCCGATCCGGTTTCCAGCTACGCCGCCGCCGAGAACGACGCCGCGCCGATTGCGCCTTTCGACGAGGAGCTGGCCGTCGACCTGATTCGCGGCGTGTGTACCCACCGCACCGAAATCGATGAGCTGCTGGCGCGGCTCTCGCGCAAATGGCGCGTGGAACGACTTGCGCGCGTCGACCGCACCATTTTGCGCATGGGGATCTACGAGCTCGGCCACCACAAGGAAACGCCGGCCCGCGTGGCGCTGAGCGAGGCCATCGAGCTGGCCAAGCGCTTCGGAGCCGAGGAAGCGCCTGCCTTCGTGAACGGTTTGCTCGATTCCGCGTTGGAGCTTTTGGGACAGCGGCCGTAGTGGCATCGAGGACAGAGGGCATGTCGGCGCCGATCAGCTTTTTGCCCATCGACCTTGTCCGCTGGGACAACGGTCCGGGCGGCGACGCGATGGTCGTGCCGATCTGGACGGACGTGCGACCGTTGCGCGGCGCCGCGGGTCTTCTCGACTGGCGCATGTGCGGCCGACTGTCGCAGGTCATTCGCGAGGGGCGGCTCGCCGGTACACCCGGAGAAAAGCTTCTGCTCGTAACCAACCGAATTCGCTGGCGGCGCGTCCTTGCCGTCGGCGTGGGCGAAAGCAAGGAATTCAACAGCGACGCCTTCCGCAACGCTGTCGACTGCAGCCTGCAGGCCTTGCGCGGAATCGGCGCCAGCAATGTAGCCATGGCCCTGCCCGGCCGAGATGTCGACCTTCTCCGTCCCGAAGACGCCGTCCGACAGCTCATCGATGCCGTCGCCGAAAGCGAACAAGGGAACGGGCGGTGGCTCGACAGCCTCGTCCTCATCGATACGCCGGCCGCTTCGAAGACAATGGGCGACGTCACTCGCGACACCACTCCGCCCGTTTCGGCCTGACGGCTTATTTTGCGGCGACCGATAGGCGGCTGTTGACCCCGATGCCCCATCTCTGTTTGAATAGAATTATCGGTAGTTCTCAAGTTGGGTGGCTTACCGCGGCGTGCTGATAGGGTTTCCGCGTTATTGCGGAATATGGGAGCGAGGATGAATGGATCGCCAAACGACTTTCCGTCACTGAAGCTAGGCGGACATCTCTGCCTGCTTTACGCTGACAATGAAGAGAAGCACGCCGCGATTACCGGAGCGATCTTGGATGGGCTGTTGCACGGCGAGCGCTGCATTTACTGGGGTACCTCTTCGAGCTTCACCGCAATCGCTGGCCTACTCGGCAAATCGCGCACGAACGTCACCCCGGGGAAACCCGAGGCGCTGAGGTTCCTCGACAGCGCCGAGTACCACCCGAGCGTGCTCGACGCTGATACGCAAGTAAGCGGCCTGAAGTCTGCGCTGGCCGCCGCACGAGCAGAAGGGTTCGCCGGGTTGCGCGTGATCAGCGACCCAAACCACAAAATACGGCAGATGCTGGGAAACGCGCAGACACGGTCGCTCGAGCTGTCCCTGTCGCGCCTCTGCGCGGACCTGCGAATTACGGCGGTGTGCACATTCGATCAATACAACTGCGAATCATCGGAGCTGGAGGTCGGACTGACCACGCACGAAGCGGTGCTACTCGACGGACGATTGTGCGCGATGAATCCCTTCTTCGAACCGCTCGGTGATAATCAGGACGAGGAACCGCCGAACCGTGCCGCTCGGATGACCCGACATATCGCTGCGATGGCAACCGGGCACGAATTGCTCGAGGCCGAGAGTGCGGCGCTCATCATGGAGACCTCTCGGACGGAGCTGCGCCATGCCGACTACCGCCGGCAAATCGAAACGCTCAGCCGGGCCATCGAGGCGCGCGACCGACTGCTGATCACGGCGGCGCGTTGGCTGTCGCGTCCGCTGCCCGCGATGTGCAATCACCTTGAAGAGCTCGCCCACGACGACCGCTTCCTGCCCTACCACTCGGCGCTGAACACCTGCGACGAGCATCTTGCTGCTGTCACGCGACTGTCGCAGGGACTCGACGAAGTCGCGAGTTTCTTGCAGATGCAAGTGGTCTTGCGGCCGGAAAACCTGGATCTCGTCGAGATTGTCCGTGGCGCCATCGGCGACCTTTCCGAAGAGTACGCGGGAATGCCGGTGGAAATCACGCTGGAAGGACAGGCGCGCATCTACGGCACGTGGGATCGACTGCGGCTCATCCGTCTTTTCGATTCGCTGATCAGGACGGCACGTGACCAGGGCTACGATGGACATGTGCGACTGCGACTCGACGACCTCGTTCATATCGCACGGGCGCGGATGGAATTCATGCTTCCGCACGCACCCGCATTGTCGGAAAGCGGCGAACAAATACGTGCCTTGGCCTACGGCTCTTCGGGCGAATCCGACTACGAGCGCCTCGCCGTCTGCCTCTGGCCAGCGCGAGAGATGGCTCGCATGATGGGCGGTACGCTCGGCATTTCCACCTGGGCTGATGCGCGCGTCATCTTCACGCTCGACCTTCCCAAAGCGACGTCCGCTTCACTCGAAGACGAGAAAAACAGCGTGCCTTCGAGCTCGGAAGCGAGAACGTAACGCCCCAACCTGCGAAGCTTCGCTGCCAGCAAAGCCGGCAGCGAACCACGCGCTTAATTACGACGCTTGCACGGTGAGGAAGAGGTAGTTACCACCGCGACGAACTTTGAGGAGGTGGGTCTTGCCGCCAGCGTGCAGAGCCGCCGCCGCTTCTTCGGCGCCCGCCACCGGCTTGCGGTCGATCTCGACGATCAGGTCCTCGGACCTGACGCCGGCTTTGGCCGCGATGCTGTTCGGCTCGACGTCGGTGACCACCGCGCCCTTGGTGTCGGGCTCCAGTCCAAAGGCGCTGGCCATCTCGGGCGTGAGCGATTGCAGAGCCAGGCCGATACGCTCCTTCTTGAGCTGCGGCTCGTTCTGAGCGTACGGATTGGCGGGCAGCTCTCCCAGCGTGACCTGAGTCTTCGCTGCCTTGCCATCGCGCACGTAGGCCACGGTCAGCTTGGCGCCAACCTTTTGAGCTGCGACGTAGTCGACCACATCCGCCGCGCCTTCGACCTTCTGTCCGTCGATTTGCGTGAAGATGTCGCCGACCTGAATGCCGGATTTATCCGCCGGGCTGCCAGGCATCACCCGACTCACCCACGCGGCTTTGCTGGGCGCGCCTTTCGCCTTGCTCTTCTGCTCGGGCTCGCCCTCATCACCCATCTTCATGCCGTCCTTGACGTCGCCGATCCCAACGCCCATCCAGGCGTGATGAACGCGGCCTTCGCGAACGATGTCCGTCGCCATCTCGCGGGCTTGGTTGATGGGGATGGCGAAGCCGTAGGCGCCGCCGGGTCCAACGTTGATGAGCGTGTTGATGCCGATGACCTCGCCCTGCAAATTGACGAGGGGACCACCCGAGTTTCCGGGATTGATCTTGGCGTCGGTCTGGATGTATTCGCGCATGCGGTCGCCGGACATGTGCACGTTGCGCGTAACCTTGCCTTTGCCGCTGATGATGCCGGCGGTGACGCTTTGATCGAGCCCCAGCGGACTGCCGATGGCCAGCACCCACTCGCCGACCTCCAGCTTGCTTGAATCGCCGAGCCGAGCCGCCACGAGCCCCTTGGGCGGATTCTCGATGCGCACCACCGCGACGTCGGTTTGCGGATCGGTTCCCACGACTTTCGCGGAAAACTCGCGCCCGTCGGCAAAGGTCACCGTCACCTTCGAGGCGTGCTCCGCCACGTGGCTGTTGGTGATGATGTTGCCCGCGCTATCGATCACGACGCCCGAGCCGGTACCGCGGCCGGGCGATGGCGTTTGCGGAAAGCCGTCAAAAGGTGTCCCGCCGAAGAAGTGCTCGAAGAAGCGCTCCATGTCGGGCGGCACGTCGTCCCGCCGCAAGTGGCGGCCGCCGGTGGTCTTCGGCGCTTCCAGCTCGACGTCCAGACGCACGACGCTGGGCCGCAAGGCTTTTGCCGTGCTGGCGAAGCCTTGCGACAGCGAGCGCGCCTCCTGTGGCACCTGGGTCTTGGGCGTAATCGCCGCCGGAGGTTGCGATTGGGCCTCGGCCCTCGGCAGCGCGTGCGGTCCAAAGCCAACGCCCGCAGCCAGTCCCAGAATCCCGAATCCCATTGAGAGCAGCAAAGTCTTGCGCATGATTCTTCGTCCTTTGTGCCGCGCCAAGCAGGCGACGCAGCTTGTTCGTACGCGTAAAACCGCGGAGCGGTCTCTTTTCTTCCCGCAAACTCCTCTCTTTACAAAGTGACCACGGACGCGCGAAAAGTCGACCGATCGTGCTGCTTCATCAAACCATCATCAAGCTCAAGGCGCGCCCGCGCGGTTTCCATCTGGTGACGAGCGAAATTCTCGGCTCCATCCCGGAAATCGCTGGGGTACGGATGGGGCTTTTGCATCTTCTGCTCCAGCATACGTCCGCGTCGCTCTTTCTAAACGAAAATGCCGACCCCGACGTCCGCGGCGACTTCGAACGCTGGAGCAACCAAGCCATCCCCGAAGGTGCGTCCTATTTCATGCACACGTTGGAGGGGCCCGACGACATGCCGGCACATCTGAAGTCGGGCGTCTACGGCGCATCACAAACAATTCCTGTACGCGACGGACGCCTGCTTCTTGGAACCTGGCAAGGCGTGTATCTTGGCGAGCACCGTGACGACGGCGGAAGCCGTACCGTGGTCGCCACCTTGATTGGGAAGGAGTAAGCGATGTCGAGCGATGGAGACAAACCGAGGAAAGGCCTTACGTACCGCGAGGCGGGCGTGGACATCGACGCGGGCGACGCGCTCGTCGAGCGCATCAAGGGCCACGTCAAACGCACCATGCGCCCCGAGGTCCTGAGCGGCCTCGGCGGGTTTGCGGGCCTTTGCGGCTTACCCAAGGGTTACAAGAACCCAACGCTGGTGGCCTGCACCGACGGCGTGGGCACCAAGCTGAAGCTGGCCTTCATGATGGACAAGCACGACACCGTCGGCGTCGACTTGGTGGCGATGAACGTCAACGACCTCGTCGTGTGCGGCGCCGAGCCGCTGCTCTTTCTCGACTATTTTGCCGCCGGACATTTGGAAGTCGGGGTTGCCGAACAGGTGATTTCCGGTATCGCCGACGGCTGCAAACAGGCAGGCTGCGCGCTCATCGGCGGCGAAACCGCCGAGCTGCCCGGCTTTTACGCCAAGGGCGAATACGACCTGGCCGGCTTCTGCGTGGGCGTGGTCGACAAAGAAAAAGTCATCGACGGCAAAGCGCTCGGGGCGGGCGACGTCCTGCTGGGGCTGGCGTCGACGGGCTTCCATTCGAATGGATATTCCTTGGTTCGCCGCGTATTCCTCGACGAGGCGAAGATGGATCTGGCGAGCAAGCCCGCCGAGCTCGACTGCACCCTGGGCGAGGCGCTGCTGCGCCCGACCCGCATCTACGTGCGTGCTTTGCGACGGTTGGCAGCGTCCGGCCTGATGAAAGGCGCGGCCCACATCACGGGCGGCGGCTTGGTCGACAATCCCACCCGCATGGTGCCCCCCACGGCCAAGCTGAAGCTGCAAATCAAGATGGGAAGCTGGGATCTGCCTCCCGTGTTTTCCATGCTCGCCCGCCTGGGCAACGTGGCGCCCGATGAAATGCGCCGCACGTTCAACATGGGCATCGGCATGGTCATCGCGGTGCCCGCCGGGGCCGCCGACGCTGCCCAATCGATTCTCGAGCTCGAAGGCGAGAAGGTCTTCACCATTGGCAGCGTCGAGCGCGCGGACGAGGTCGAGGCTCCCGTGGAGTTCATCGCTTGAGAACCGCCGTTCTCGCCTCGGGCAGCGGGACCAATCTGCAGGCGCTCATCGATACCTGGAAAAACGGTTCGCTAGCGCCTGCGGAGCTCGTGGCGGTAGGCGCGAACATACCCGGTTGCGCCGCGCTGGAGCGTGCGCAGAAGGCCGGCATCGAGACCTTCGTTCTCTCGCACAAAGCCTTTGCGTCGCGCGAGCTATTCGACGGCGCGCTGGTCGCCGAGCTTCGCAAGCGCGACGTCGAGCTGGTGGTGTTGGCCGGCTTCATGCGAGTGCTCACCGAAGTGTTCCTGGGCGCTTTCCCCTTGCGCGTGATCAACATCCATCCCGCCCTGCTGCCCGCCTTCCACGGGACGCATGGCCAGAAGCAAGCCGTCGACTACGGCGCGAAGATCGCCGGCTGCACCGTCCACTTCGTGGACAAAGGCACCGATACCGGACCGATCATCGCGCAAGCCGCGGTCCCGGTATTACCCGACGACAGCGAGGACAGCCTGCGGGAGAGGATCCTAGGCGAAGAGCACCGGCTGCTGCCCGCCGTGGTTCGCGCCGTCGCGAGAGGCGACGTGACCGTCGAAGGAAGACACGTGCGAGTCAGAGCTGCGGCGAACAACAGCGACGCTCGCCTGCGCAGTCTGTAGGTTAGAATGCAGCCGCCCGCCGGGGTGGCGAAATGGTAGACGCCGCGGACTTAAAATCCGCTGATGCGAAAGCGTCGTACGGGTTCGAGTCCCGTCCCCGGCACGAACAGTCATTTCTCGTCAAACACTTCTCGCACCCGCGGCAGCGACACAGCCACGTTGGCGCCGACCCTAGACCGACTGATAGTCGAGGCTGCTGCCCTTATGCAGCTTCTTTGCGACGGCGTGCAGTTCGCCGTGCAGCTTGACTCCTTTGTGCAACAGGTTGGCGGACTCCTTTTCGAGCCCATAGTCCGCGGCCACCTTGCGTGGATTTCGAGTCAATGCGCCGGCAAACTTCTTGTCCGTCAATGCTCTACCAATGATCTCGTGGATCTTGTGCGTGTCTGTGCCGACTGCCTTTGATGTCTTCGACTTCGCCATTGTCACTCCTCTTAGTTAGGCCGCTGTGAAACGCGATGCTGCTTCTGATTTCTACTGCTCGGCTTCCCGCGGCGCAAGTGCCATAGTGGAACACCAAGGCACGAGCCAGCCGGGTTGAGCACGAAGTAAAATCAAAAGCGTGCGAGCGGAAACTTGACGTATGGTTGGCGAATCGCGGGCGCTCGCCATTCCCGGGCGGTTGCTCGGCGACGCTGCAAACACAGCCAGGACAATCACCATGCCGACAAAGCAAGTGCACTTTGAAAGTCATCCCTTTCTCCGTATGGGTAAGGCCCCCGCCAAGCGCGACCGGCGCAATATCCAGCTCGGTTATTTGCTCAGGATGGAAAAAATTCGGAAATCGCCGACACAATGGGATTTCGATGCGGACGTCGCCAGCGCACCGATTCCGACGCCGATGTTCGCCAACGACCGCGTGGGTAATTGTCTGATCGCCAGCCGCGCGCACATGACGTTGCGTTTCGAGGTTTTCAGCCGAGGGAGACTCCTCGATATCCCAGACGCGGTAGTCATCGATGAATACAAACGCGAGCTCCGCCGCATGGCGAATGAGAAGAAGCGTCTTCACATGCTCGACTCACTCAAGTCGTGGAGAAAGCGCGGCTGGAACATCAACGGCAAGAACTACAGCATTCATGCCTTCGCAGAAATCGAGCCCAAACTCATCGAGCAAGTCAAGACCGCGGTCTGCCATCTCCACGGTATCTACACGGGGCTGGCGCTTCCCAATTGCGCCTACGAACAAATCTTGCGTGGAAAGACTTGGGACATCATTCCGGGGCCTAATGGCGCCGCCAATCCCAACCATGGCCATTGTGTCTACATTTGCGGTTACACCAAGACAGGCCCCGTGTGCGTTACGTGGGGACGAAAACAGTCCATGACCTGGAGGTTCTTTACCGCCTGTTGCGATGAGGCCTACGCCATCGTCGACAAGCGCGATCCCTTCATCAAGCACTCCCTCGTGGATTTGGCCCAGCTCGAGGGAATGCTAGCGAAGGTCTGAGTGCGCTCAGAACTGAGTGAAGATGTTCCGCGCCAGGTCAGGAACCCAGCTCTTTAGACCGTCTGAGGAATGGGTTGATGAATTCCATGGATAGAAGGGCGCGAGATTAGAACTGCGAGATGAACTGCCAGGCCAGCGGTGGAATGAAGGCCTTCAGGCCATCATCCCCGGTATTGGTCCCGTCATCCACGACCGACGGGGTGTGTGGGCCGTCGAACGTGCACATTTTGACAGGATAACCCGCCTTGCACCCTGCGAAGTCGTAGCAGACATATTTCTTGCTGCCGGCCGTTGTCGTCGGGATGGTCGCGGGAATCGTGCACCCATTGTCCTGGGCGTGCGTAATCGCGCACCATTTTCCGCCCGTCTTGCCCGAATCTGAGTTGATGTAAGGACAAGTTCCATCACTCATGCCGACCGTACCCATGTAAGCGATGGGTGTCGCATTGGAATCCGTCGGCTCGCCGGGAAGGTTGTAGTTGGCCGCCGCCATGGCAACCACCGCACGCAGCTTTGTCTGCCGCGTGATCGACAGGGCATAGGTCATCATCGCACCGAAGCTGAAGCCCGTGGAAAAGACCCGGCTGTCGTCGATGCACAGGTTTGCGTCGACCTGGGCGAGAATGTCGTCGAAGAGAACACTGTCTCGCGTGAAATCCCATGGCGTGTTGCCGCTTCCTGCGGGCGCTACGAAGATGGCGGGTTGCTTCGCTGTGGTCGCTTCGCGGTGGAGCCCGTAATAGGCATAGTTGGTCGCGTCGAAGTTGGGACCATCATTCGCGGGATGGAGGCCAGTCGCATTGCCGGTGTCCGAGCCATACGCCTGGTACCAGGAAAAGATCAGGCGATACGGGTGCGTAGGATCGTAATCCGCCGGAATGTCGATGATGTATTCGTGACTCGCTCCGCCGCTCGTGAGCTTGAGTCGGGTCGACGTGGAAAGACCGCCTGTAACCGACGAGCCGCCGGTCGTCAGCGTTTTCGCTCCGTCGGTCTTGCCGCACCCTGCACTCGGCTTCGCGGCGCCCCCGCTACCGGCGCCACCGTCAATTTCGGCACCGGTGCTACCGCCAGCCGCACTGCCCCCGTTACCGGTGCTACCGCCAGCCGCAGAGCTCCCGGCGCTACCGGCAGCCCCGCCGGTCCCGGAGCCGCCGGTGGCCTTGCCACCGCTGGCAGTTCCGCCACTCGCAGCTCCACCACTCGCGGTTCCGCCACTCGCAGCACCGCCGCTCGCACTGCCACCCGTGGCCGCGCCACCCGTGCCCGAGCCGCCTGTCGAACCGCCGCTCGCCTTGCCACCCGTGGCGACCGTGCCGCCCGAGGAGGAGGTGCTCCCGCCCGAGCTCGACGTCCCGCCGCCGCTCGAACCTCCACAGCCAACGAATCCAATGATTCCAATCGCAGATCCAAGAACTAGCGTGGGCAGCAACTTCGTGTGCATCCGGTCCTCCAATGGAAGCTCGTGCGCCCAGTGCGATTGCTCGCAGGCTGATTGCGCAGGAGGTAAATCAAAGTGCCTTCGGTTCCTAGTTGTTACCACAAACCCACCAAACCAGCTCAAGAACAGTGCGACCTCCCCCAGGCAGGGCTTCAGTATTTGCCCGGACGTGACTTGGGAGCCAGCACCGACCTCCTCGAGAGCGCGGCACGATGACAGTGACCGATACGGCCAACGACGCCGATGAAGCGCCGGCTTCGACCTGCGAATTTCTGGACGCCCAGCACCAGGCAAGCGCGAACCTGGTCAGTGACCCTTCTGGCTGTTCGATCCGCGCCTGGACCTTTGACGATCGCGCCGCTGATTTCGAACGCTAGGCCCGGATGCGCGTGGTCCAGCTCACACCCGACCCTCGCTATTTCGGACTTCTCTGGTCAGGCTTTAGCGGACAGGAGCCCTCATCCATGCGAAAGACCTTCCTCGGCTTTGGACAACCTGGCGACTTAGCCTCCGCGCTCGTTCTGTCGACGTTGCTCGCCGGCTGCGGCAGCTCGGCGATAACCGGCCAGCAAGCAGTCGATGCCGCCGCTAGAGGTGACGACGCAGCCCAGGGCTCCGGCGGTACAATGGTGGCAAATGGCGGCACGGGCGGCAGCGCTACCGACACCGGTGGAGCTGGTGGTGGGCCTGGCGGAGCGGCGGGCGGCACGCCCGGTGCTGGCGGCGCAAACGGCAGCGGCGCCGGCGGGATCGTCGCAACGGGAGGCCGGCCGGGCAGCGGCGGTCGGGCGGGCGCGGGCGGCGGCTCGGCTGCGGACGCTGGGGTGGACGCTTCGTCAAGCTGTCCCGCGCAGCTGCCAATCTCGGGAGGCGCTTGCCAAGGGCCCTTGAGCTGCAGCTACGGACAATCGAGCTGCTGCGGATATTCTTCTTCGGCCTGGACCTGCACCTGCTTGGGCGGCAGCTTCTCGTGCAGCCAAACCGTCGAGTGCAACATCATCTGCCCGGGCCACGACGCCTCTGTGGGCATCGACAGTGGCATCGACACGAGCACCGAACGGGACACAAGCTCCGCCGATAGTGCCGGCGTGGGCGCCGCTTGCGGCGGCCCATCCGACCCGCCCTGTACCGGCTTCACGTTTTGCGACTGGCCCGACAACCGCTGCGGCACCGGCGTTCAGGGAGCCTGCGCAGCCATCCCGCGCGGCGTGCTCTGTGCCATTTCGCCGGCGCCGGTATGCGGCTGCGACGGCCAGAATTACCTTGGCGGATGCCAAGCTACCCAGGCGGGCGTCGACGTCAGCACGACCGCGAGCTGCCCTCCACCCGCCGGATGGTTCCGCTGCGGATGGACCTATTGTCAGCACAACGTCCACTACTGCTCCGCCCAAGTTGGCGGTGCGGTGACCAACCCCGGCACCTATACCTGCGTGGCCTTGCCGGCAACGTGTAACGGAGCGCCGAGCTGTACCTGCATCGGCGCGAACGGCCGGCTCTGCAGCACCAACGCCCAGGGCGACGTGACGGTCACTCAGGAGGTGCCGTAGCGGCCACACTCGGCAAGGTGGGTGAAATCCTCGAAGGTCGCGGAAGCGGACAAGTGTCCGGCTCTGCTCGACAAGAAAACCCAGGCTTTACGCCAAGCAGACTTTGGCATAAAGCGTGTGCTGTACGTCGGAGGCACAAGGAGAGGACCATGGACGCCAGCACACTCAAGAATTGCACCGCCATCTGTGGCATCGACTGTTTCAACTGCGAGTTCTTTCACACCAATATCGATGCGTTCTTTGCCACCATGCCGCCCGAACGAAAACGCGGCTTCGAGGCGCGCGGCATGACCATCGAGAAAGTGCGCTGCCAGGGCTGCCGTCACGGCGGCTGCACGACCATCGAAGGCAAGTGCGACACGCTTGAATGCGCGAAAGAGAAAGGCGTGGACTTCTGCTACGAGTGCAACGACTTCCCCTGCCGGAAATTGCAGCCGCTCGCCGAGGGCGCGGAAAGGTACCCGCACAATCTGAAAGTCTACAACCTCACGGCGATCAAGAACCGAGGCATCGAGGCGTGGGCCTCCGAGGTCGGCGACATCCGCAAGCGCTACTTCCGCGGCACGTTCAAGATCGGCGCCGGCCCGCAGCTCGCGGAGACGAAGTGATGGGCAAGCTCGATCACAGCGTCGAGTTCACGGTGCCCGCGCCGCCCGAGCGGGTCTTCTTTCCCCTGCTCTGTCCGGTCCTCGAGTACCGCTGGATCCCGACTTGGCGCTGCGACCTTTTGCACTCGGCCTCGGGCGTCGCCGAAGAAGACTGTGTCTTCCGCACCGACTTTCCCGGCGCGGGCCCCATGACCTGGGTCGTGACCTGCTACCAGCCGGCCAAGCGCATCGAGTTCTGTTGTTTCGTGGCGGAGTACTTCGTCATGCGACTCAAGCTCACGCTCGTCCCCGAAAGCGAAGGCACGCGCCTGACCTGGTCTCGCCGCTGGCTCTCGCTCGGCGCTCAGGGCGACGCCTGGCTAGCAAAGCAGAACACCGAAGCGCTCGATCGCATGGTGGAGCTCCGCCGGACCGAGCTGGCGCACTTCCTCGCGACCGGCGACATGCTGAAGGCGGCGGAGGACGTGGAATTGAAGCCCGCGACTAAAGCCCGCCACTAAACTCGGAGCTAGCGCTTCGGCAGGTAGTCCTCGCGCACCGGCGAGAACACCTCGATGGCCACCGAATCGGCGAGAATGGCAGCGCCGTGCTGAGCGCCACCCAGGATGGCCCAGCTAGCTGCCCTTGCGCATGCGAAACTCGGTCATCAAGGTGTGTTCGCCGTAGGCCAGGGTCTTGCGCTCGATCCCCGGCAGAACAAGCCGATAGCCGCGTGGGCTCGCCTTGCGAATCATGGCTGGAACATAGCCCATTCGGCGAGTGCCGGTGTGGCAGCTCGGCATGGCTTTGTAAGGAATGCTTCCGTCGCCACACTAACTGAGCGGGCAGCCTCGCGGCCGAACGGGAAGGTGGAAGCCCGAAACCCCTTTTCCTTTCCGTTCGCCGCTCCTTTTCGCGGCTGCGAGCGCTTACGCCGAGACGATGCAGTCGCTCGGGCAAACCGCCTTGCAGGCTTGCTCGGGCTTGCCCTTGCACTCGTCGCACTTTGCCGGGTCGATCACGAAAACAGTGTCGCCCTGGCTGATTCCTTGGTTCGTGCACTCGGACTCGCACGCGCCGCAACTGATGCAATCATCTGTGATCTTGTTCGCCATCGAAAATTACTCCTGAAGTGGTCCTACCTGGCCGATCCGCTACTTCCGCATCGGCATTTCGTGCGCACCTTTTAGCCGAGCCGCACGCCCTGGTGAAGAATTTTCGAGCCCCGCGGTGGCGATGGTGCGAGCGCCAAATCGGCATGTCCGCCTATCTCGATAGACTGACGCGCGCCAGCGGGGTCGTTCGCGGCTTCCATTTGAGCGTTCACGTGGGACTGAGAGGTGATCCACTTGCGGCCTCGGACGGGTCGCAGCTGGTCCGCTTGATGCACCCGCTGAGTGGCGAGCTGGCCTGCTTGCTCAACCAGGGGGCCGCCGCGCAACCTGTAACCAACCGCTGCTGCTACGGACTTCTCGATCTCAGCCATGATGTGCTCCTAAACCGCCGCCCGGCAGCCCCAGACCTTACTCGCCGAGTTCGCGTCGGCAGGGGCCTGCGACTGGAACCTTTGTCCGCCGCACCCAAGGTCGTGAAAGCCATCGCGCTCGGCATCCAAGCAGTCGCCGCCACCAAGTATCGCCGCCGCTCAGTGTGCACGATCACCGCGCGCCGGGAGGGCCGCCACGCGCGGGCGGGCAAGGCGAAGGTGCAGGATCGGATAGAGATTCACCACGAGGTTCAGCATGGCGAGCCCTCCGAAGGCGCGCCACCATCCCTCGACTGCGGCCCGCCGCGTATCCCCACAGCGCCAGCCCGGCAACCATCGCCACCGCAAGCGCAATTCGCTGGACGCTACCGGCGAGATCGCGGTGGTTGCGATTGGCCAAGCAACGAATCATCTAGGGCTTGAGCGCCTCGACACAGGCGGGCTGCGCGGCGCCAGCGGCGGCGAGCGCCTGAAGATCGTCCCTGAGGTGCTGGAGCCCAGGCGGGATAGGCGTGCAGGTGCCAGGGTCAGGGGAGGGACACGGCAGCCCCACCAGGATGGTGACTCCAGAGTCGGGCGTGATGAACCATGGATCCGATGGCCACGGCGCCGCGCCGAAGAGGGTGAACGGAGGTGCTGTGAACGCGGCCTTCACGTCCGGATCGGCCAGGTCTACGCCGACGTTCCAAAGCGTGACCTGGCCGGTCTGTCCGCAGGGAGGCAGCGACGGCCTGCATGTGCGCTCGACCTCCGCATCGTAGCCGTTCCAGATCGAGCGAATGATGAACAGCTCGTTCCAGTTCAGACGATAACTCTCCTCGTACGAGCCGATACTGTTGGGCACCGAGATTTCTTGCTGTCGATAGAATGTCAGCGCCGTCGGCAATTGGCAGTAGGCATCCGGCCCGTGGCTGTCCGGCGGAACCGCCAACCAATCGATCGCCGCGTCCCTGGCGTCGGGTGCGGCTGGATCCGACGGAGGCTTGAAGCCGGCATCGCCCAAGCATCCCATCAGGGTGCACTCGACTTGGCCTCGCGCCACGCAGGAGCAGGTATTGCAACCGTCCGCCGCGGGGAACCATGCGCCCGTAAGATAGGTCTTCTCGTTGTACGCGCAAACCTGATCCGACGGGCAGGCGCCGACCAACGCGATGAGAATCACGAACATTGCCGGTGCTGCGAATCCGAGGAGCTTCGTCATGGCTATTTTCCTGACGGTCATTCTACACTTGCTCAAGCTCGGGCAGGTCATGCTCGACGGCGGGCGATGGCACGGCCAACAACTCGTCCCCGCGGAGTGGGTGGCCGAGTGCACCGGCGCCCAGGTCACCCCACCCGATTCCTATCAGCCCGCCTCGATGCATTTCGACTATGGCTACTACTGGTGGCTCATTCCCGATCGCGGCGCTTTCACCGCCGACGGGCACAGCGGTCAATACGCGTACGTGGTCCCGAGCAAGGACCTGGTCATCGTCTTCACCGCCGAGCCCGACACCTCGGACAAGGAACTGACCGGCTCGCTCGACTATTTCGCGGGTCTGGCCGACATGATCGTGGCCGCGGCGAATTGAGAGCGCTCGGGCGGTGGGAGAGACCACCACCGTCGTTGGAGCGCAGGGCTTATGCTGGCCCAGCCTTGCTGCGAGACGCCTTCTACCCACCGTCGATGTGGCCAGCGCCACCGTCGATGTGGCCTGCGCCACCGTCGATGCCGCCCGCCCCGGTACCGCCGCCTGATCCGGTAATGCCTCCGCCGTTCGCGCCGCCAGCGGAGCCCTGGGCACCACCGCTGGTGTGGATGCAGATCGAGAGGCGCAGCGCGCAGGCGCCCGCGAGGCACACGCCGCAATCACAATCGCTGTCGGACGAACAGGCCTTGGTCGCGCAATAAGGACCGATGCTGCCGACAAGCACGCAACGTTGGTTGACCGGGCAGGAGAGCCCGGTGCACGACGTGACCTTGCAACCGTGGCTGTCGGCACCCGCGACGCCAGCCGCGCAAAGCGCATTGCTTGGACAGGTATAGCCGTCTGTACAGGGCGTGGATTCGCACCGGCCGGTGGTCCCGCAGCGCTGGTCGGCGGGACACGAGGTCGACGTGCATGCAGCCACGCAGGAGGTCGTCATGAAGCTGCAGCACTGAACTTGCGTCGGCGATGACAGGCACACTTTTCCGGCTCCACAGTCGGCATCGTTCGAGCAGTCGTGAGGCAACGGCTGTGGTTGCATCGAGCAAGGCACCGGACTGCAGCTCGGCGTCGAGGTGCCCGACCTGCAATCGAGACCACTTGGACAGTCGCTCTGTGCTCTGCACAGTGAGTAGCCCGCGGGCGGTGGATCCACCCCAGGACAAACCGGGCCGGTCACGACGCTGCCGTCGGGGCCCGATCCCCCATCGACGGAACCACCCGAGCCACTGCCGCCCGATCCCTTTCCGCCCGCGCCACCCAGGCTGCCGCCGTTGCCGATGCCGCCGATGCCGGCGATGCCGCCGCCCGCACCACCGATTCCGCCGTCGGCCCCACCCGCGTGGATTCCGCCGCTACCAGCCCCGCCAGTTCCCGTGCCACCCGAACCATCACCGGCCGCTCCACCCGACGATAGTCCTGCGTCGGTGGAAACGGCTTTGCTCGATTTGTCGCAGGCATTGCCGGCCAGCACCGAAAGGCCCGAGAGAAGGGAGAAGGACAGAAGCACGCCGTGGAGTCTCATGGTCCAAAGTGTAGCGACGCGCGCCCTGATCGGAAAAACCTGTCGCCCCTGACGCGCGCAAGTCTGTGACCGCGCGCTCAGCGTCAGACGGCGAAGACCCAGGCAAGGCTACAGCATCGTCCAGTATCGCTCGACGGATTCGATCAGGACGACGTCGGGCTTTTCCGCCTCCAGCAGTTGCGGAGTGATTACGTTCCGGATCAGATACGCGGCCAAGATGAACTTCACCTCGTTGAAGTGAGCCGCCAAGAACGGCCTGATATATCCTGAGAACGAGTCGCCGATGACCAGGAGCTTTCCGTGTTTGACCGGGTCGTCCACGAACCCAGGATGCCAATCCACATCGCCGCCGATGGCGGGAATGCCCATGAGCGTGACGAGATCGCCCACCCAAGGCGGGCCGAGGGCCCACGGCAGATTGCTGAGGGCCGCGATCGGCCGGGAAGGATCCTGGGCGGAAAGAGCCTCGGTAACCGCTTGGTAGGCCAGATACCCGCTCCGCCACGTCCAATGCGTGTCGCTCGGATAGTAGAGCTGCATCGAGCCCTTCGCCTGTCGAAGAAGCGGTCGCATGTCGATGAGCGGGAGGTCTTTGAGCTCCACGGCCGCCATGGCCCAGAACTGATCGAGACGCGACACCGTGCCCGGCGCCGGCCGCAAGTGCGCGGGCAGATACTCAGGATAGACGGTGTGCTTGTCTGGACAAATCACGACGACGAACCGCGCGCCGCTTCCACGCACGAGATCTCTCATCTGGACGAGGCGTGCTGCAATGTTTTGCAGCTCGACCGCGCTGTACGGTTTGAGACCAAGGGACGACTCGAAACCGATGCCGTCGTGAATCACCGACGGATCCAGGAACAGCCACCGCCGATCACCATCGGATCGGCCCACCACCACTTTGGGACTGGGGGACACTCCGAGCAGGCTGTAGGTCAGCAAGCTCTTGCTGCCGATCATCAACTTGCGAAGACCGACGCGGTCGTTGAAATACTTCTCCCAGCCTTGGGCGATTGCGGACGCGTGCTTGAGGCCAGTGAGCGACCACGGCGACTCCTTCGGACGTTCGGCCAACTTCCGCTTCTCGTCGAGGGTCTTGAGCGGTTCGAAGTGGAGAAGACTGGCGACCGTCGGGGCCAGCAGCACCGCAATGAAGGCGACGGCGAGGGATATGTTGGCAGCGCGTTTCATCGGCATCTTCTAGAAGCGGTAGTAGATGAAGGGATTGAACGAACTGTTGGCGAGCGACATGGCCGAGAGCACCAGCAAGCCGATGAACACCACGGCGCCCGTTGGCGACGGAGACCAGGCTTCTTCTGACGTTCTGACCAGGACGCGAGCCGCGAGACGGCGCCCGAGCGGAGTCGCCGCCAGGATGCCGATCAGGATCGCGACCCAACTTTCCTTCGAAGCCACGGCGTCGAGCTGGAACCATCGCATGGTCCCAAAGTCGCCGAGCCGCCCCATCGCCCGGAAATATCCGGCCGCCTGTGTGAAACTCTCGGAGCGGAAGAGGATCCAGCCGGAAACCACCAGGACGATGGCGTAAACGTGCTGCAACGGCCGCGGAATCCGTTCGAGCAGCTTGAGCAAGCCGGCCCGTTCGAGGATCAGGACCAAGCCGTGCAGGATCCCCCAAGCAACGAAGGTCCAACTGGCGCCGTGCCAGAAACCGCACAGCAGAAACACCACGAACATCGCGAGGTGCATGCGCCACGCAGGAACCCAGAACTGATTGCCAGTCAGTGGCACGTACAGGTAGTCGCGGAACCACGAGGTCAGCGAGATGTGCCAGCGCTTCCAAAAATCGGTGAGGCTGGTCGACCAATAGGGCAAATCGAAGTTCTCGCGAAAGTGAAACCCGAACATACGTCCAAGCCCGATGGCCATGTCCGAATACCCCGAGAAGTCGAAGTAGATCTGCAGGGTGTAGCAAAGCGCGCCCAGCATGGCATGCACCGACGTCAATTGCGGCAGCGGTAGCTGGAAGCACTTGTCGGCGACCGCGCCCACCGTATTGGCGATGAGGACCTTCTTGGCGAGACCGATGACGAAGCGGTGGATGCCGTACGCGAATTCTTGCCAGCTGTGCCTCCGGTCGCTCAATTCGTGTGCCACATGGCCGTAGCGGACGATGGGGCCGGCCACGAGCTGTGGGAACAGCGAAATGTAGAGTGCCAATCGGAAGGGGCTCTTCTGAACCTCGACCTGTCCGCGCGCAACGTCGATGAGATACGACAGGGCGTGGAAGGTGAAAAACGAAATCCCGAGCGGCAATGGAATGACGGGCAAGACGATCGGGTGGCCGAGCTTGGCGAAAAGGGGGCTGAGGTTGCCGAGGAGGAACACCCAATACTTGAAATAGACGAGCAGCCCGAGATTGACGGCCACCGCGAGCGCGAGGGAAAGAAAGCGCGCCCGGCTCTTCTTGGGAAAGTGAGCCACCAGAAGACCGAAGCCGTAGTTGAGACCGATCGACGTCAGCAGCAGAGGCAAGTAACGAAACTCGCCCCACGCGTAGAACCAGAGGCTAGTGAGAAGCAGCCAGAGATTCTTGAGCCGGATGGTGGGGATGAGGTAGTAGCCAGCCAGCGCGATAGGAAAGAACAGGAAGAGGAACAGAAGTGAGCTGAAGACCATGCGCGTGAGGGTCTGGGGAAGCAGGGTCAGGAGAGCTTGCTGTCGACGAGACTGCCGAGGTCACCCACGGTTCGGATCTTGCGCAGCTCTTTGGTGTCGAACTTGATCTTGAAGCGAAGCTCGACCGCCGCGATGAGATTCACGTGGGCCATCGAATCCCAGCCGTCGATGTCGTTGGGGCTCATGTCGGGCTCGATCTCGAGCTTGGGATTCGCGAACACCTGACGGAACACTTCATTGAGAGCTGACTGGCACTTCATACGTCGTCCTCGATGGTTGAGAGATCTCCCGGGTTCTGGCCCAGGTAGCGTGCGCGGAGCACGCGGCGGAGAATCTTGCCGCTTTTGTTCTTCGGGATGCGATCGACGATGACGACGTCCTGCGGGGTAGCTGCCGCCGACAGTCGGTTGGCGACGTGCAACCGAATTTTCATGCGCAGCTCGTCGGACGGCTCGTGGCCGCTGCGAAGCGCGGCGAAGACCACGATCTTCTCGAACAGAACCGGGTCGGGCGCGCCCACCGCCGCCGACTCGGCGACTTCGGGCAGCTCCAGTACGGCGCTTTCGACCTCGAAGGGGCTGACCAGGTGGCCCGAGGTGTTGATGACGTCGTCGTTGCGGGCGGCGAACCAGAAATAGCCGTCCTCGTCCTGGTAGGCCAGGTCGCCCGAATCGTACACGCCGCGCGTGAACCTGGCCCGGTAGGTGTCGGTGCGGTTGAGGTAGTCGCGGAACATCGACGCCCATGGATAGTCGAGCGAGAGATGTCCGACGGTGCGTATGGGACAAGGCTTGCCGTCGTCGTCGACGATGCTGGCGCGGATGGACGAAACCGGCTTGCCCATCGAACCAGGCCGAATGGCGAGCCCTGGACGATTGGCGATCATGATGCCGCCGGTCTCCGTCTGGAACCAGGTGTCGTAGATGTCCCGCTCCAGGACCTCGCGTCCCCAGCGGCTGATCTCGGGATTGAGCGGCTCGCCGACACTGAAGATGCTGCGCAGGCTGCCGATGTCGTAGCTGCGATAGTCGACGTCGGTGGTCCGCGCGAGCATGCGCAGCGCCGTCGGGGCCGTGTACCAGAGCGTGACTTTTTGCTCGGCCAGGATGCGGAACCAGCTGTCGGGATCGAAGCCACCGGTGAACTGGAGCTGCGTGAGGCCGAGCAGCCACGGACCGAAGATTCCGTAGGATGTGCCCGTGATCCAGCCGTGGTCGGCCGTACACCAGTAGAGGTCGTTTGGCCGGGGCTGCATGATCTCGGCCATGCTGTGCGCGAGGTACGAGGCGGCCGCGTGCACGTGCTGCACGCCCTTGGGCTTGCCCGTCGACCCCGAGGTGTAGTGAATCAGCGAAGGCGTGTCGTCATCCACCTGCGCCGACGCGAACGTCGCCTTTGCGCGCGCCATGCGGGCGGGCAAGCTCAGGACGTCGGGACCAAGATCGGCGTCTGCGTCGACCACCAAGATGACCTTCAGCGCGGGCAAGGACGGGCGAATCCGCTCGAGCCGCGCCAGCGACGCCCGCCGCGTGACGATGCAGGACGCACCACAGTCGCCGAGCCGGTCGATCAGCGCCAAGTCGCCGAAGTTGGCGAACAACGACAACACCGTCGACTTCGCTTTCAGCGTGCCGAGGACGCTGGCAAACACGTCGATGCACTTGGGCACGAAGACCGCCACGACGGCGCCGTTTCCTTGGCCGAGATCGCAGAGCACGTTGGCGAACTGGCAAGCCAAGGCGTCGACCTGATCGAAGCTGTAGTCGCGGAAGGAGAGGTCTGGCCCCACGAGGCGCAACGCGACCTGCCCGCCAGCGGCGGCGCGGCCGGGCCGGGCTTGACAGAGGTCCCCGAGATTCGTCGTCATGATGAGCCGAACCATAGCATTTTCGCCGGTCCTAGAGGGGCGTGACGAAACGAAGCCGCGCCCTTCCCCGACACGCCGCCACCCCCCGGCAGACGAAGCGCACGACAGCTCCTACGATACCGGTTGGTGAGTGTGACGCATGCGGGAGGAAATGCTGGGGCGACCCGCATCGGGCTACTCTGTACAAACCGGGACCGACGGACAAGCCGCCGTGGAACTGTTCACCCAGCGGAGCAGCTCAGGGCTGCCCTTTCGGGCCGTACTTCTCGATCTGACCGTCGCGGGAGGCATGGGCGGCAAAGAGGCGGCGCAACTACTGCGCAAGATGGACCCAAGCGTGCCTCTCTTTGACCAGCGGGTACGCCGACGATCCGGTGATGACCGATCCCGTCGCCTATGGTTTCGCGGCCAGCCTGTGTAAGCCCTTTGCCATGTCCGACCTATCAGAACTGTTCGAAAAGCACGTCGTTGGCCATGAACCAAGCAGATCGGGCGTATCGCCGCCGCAGCCTTCTACTTCATGATGGAGAGCTAGAAATCGTCGAGGGTGAGCCGCTGATGCGGTTGTCTCGAACCTGGCTTCGAGTGGACGTCCCTGGAACGCGTTCGTCTCGTTGCCTGGTTGGGCCAGGCGGCCTTCGTCCTGCTGGCTCGAAGCTCTTGCTTGCTATCGGCGGTCTCGACGTGGACAGGACCGACAGGAGCGGGCGCGGCCACAGCCGCATCGGCAGATGGCAAGCTCACTATCGCGGGTCGCGCCTCGGTCAGCGTCGTCTTGGAGCTGGCGACAGCGGCCGTCTTGGTGCTTCTACCTCCGAATAGAAGAAGACTGAACAGAACTATTCCTGCGACGCCGCTGGCAACAAGCGTGGCAACCTTTGTCTTGGACGGTTTTCTCCGCAGCCAACGCATGGCCCTGGCAAAGAGCGCCCGTGCCTTGCCAAGGAAGCCCACGGCGTAACCCAGGCCGAGGTGTGCTTGCCAGATAGTCGTCTGGTCTTCCGTCAAGCTCCCCGCTGCCTGCTTTCCAGAAGCAATGTCCGGCTTTGCGCCAAGTGCGGCAGCTTCCAAGTCTTGTGCGAAGTCCCGGATGCTTGGATAACGATCGGTTGGTCGCTTCGACAGCGCACGCAAGAGAACGGCTTCGACCGTCGCAGGAATGTCGGGCGCGTAGCTCGCGAGTGGCGGCGGCGGAAAGTGTCGCAGTTGGTAGAACAGCGCATCGGCGTTGTCGGCGAAGAAAGGTGGACGACCCGCCAGCATTTCCCAGACGATACAAGCCAGCGCCCATTGATCGACCCGATGGTCGACGTCGGAGCTCGGTCCGAAGGCTTGCTCGGGCGCCATGTAAGCCGGCGTGCCGACGGTCCGTGATGCATCGGTAACCTTGCTTTGATCGGCTTTGATTTTCGAGACGCCGAAGTCGAGTACCTTCACGAAATCGGGTTCGTGCGGGACATGAACCAGGAAAACATTGGCGGGCGTTAGATCGCGATGAATGATGCCCTTGGCGTGCACGGCGGCGACCGCCGACGCGACCTGGCGCGCAATTGTAATCGCCTTTGCCAAGGGAACGACACCTGAGCGCTGGATTCGGCGGTCGAGATCTTCGCCCTCGAGGAACTCCATCACGAGGTACGGCTGCTCGTCGGAGGACGAGCCAAAATCGATGACATTCACAAGGTTCGGATGGCCGAGCCGCGAAGCGACGACTGCCTCGCGGTGGAAGCGTGCCAGCGCTTCGCTGTTTCTTGCCTGGGCGCGATTAAGCACCTTAACCGCCACGCGCTTTCGTAGGCGGAGGTGATGGGCTTCATACACCGCCCCCATTCCACCTTGGCCGATCCGCCCGACGAGTTTGTACACGTCCCCCAGCACGATGCCGACCAGGGGATCTGACTCATTTGACATGGAGGTGTAGCGTACTGACCATCGTCCGCCTCATGCTGGAGCATGAGTTCGCGGCGCCTATTCCGATGACGTCGATGCGCCTATTCCGACAACAGCGATAATAGCGCTGATCCTAAGGGTTGGACAGGACGACGCATGACGGCAAACCAGTAATGCCCTCGTCCTTACCTGTACGCAATGGTGTGTCTCCAGCTTGGCCAGTCATCGGAGTCTATCAACTACCATAGGTCGGGAATTTCCGCGCGGCACTCTCGAAATTGTGAGAGGCCGATGGCGGGAGACCCGCGGACTGGCGAGAGAATTCCCCGAGAACTTGGCACGTACCGCGTGGCCCGGCTCTTGCTGACGGTAGGCGCCGAGGAGCTAGCATGACCAATCGAGTTGGATCCTATTCACAGGTTTCTTTCATCGGCGGCGCCGCCGCCAGCTTCCTAACCTTCGCCCTCTCCTTCGCGGGCTGTGGTGGGAGCGAACCCACCGGCGGCGCTGGCGGCGATGCCGATGCGGCGGCCGCTCCCGACGGAAATAGCGCTGACGCGACGGTCAGCCCGCCATCGAGCCTCGCCGCGTACACACTCAGCTACCGCAGCCAGGTGCGCGTGCCGGCGGATGGAACGGTCATGACCTACGACGCTTTCGCCGCGCAGGTCAGCCGATTGGACCCGCTCGCGGCGCTGCGCTGTCCGGTCAGCAACGATACTCAATTCCAGGCGGCGGTCGACAAGTTGGGCGGGATCAACTGGACTCACCCGGTCGACATTCTGAAGGACCTAAGCCTGCCGCCCCTCTACCGCGGGCACTTCCCGCCCATGCAGAACACGGCAGTGCCTGCCATGGCGGGTAACGCCGCAGACTCGGCGGCGCCTACCATCGAGCGGCCCGACCTGGTCGGCTACCAGGACGGCATCGCGATCTTCCTTTCCCAGCGCCACGGCCTGCTCGCCGTGAATACCCAGGGACAGACGCCCGTGCTCAGTTGTGCTCTCAAGCTGCCTGGCCGTCCCAAGTATTTCTTCTATCACGGAGGCGAAATCGTCCTGCTCGTCAACGCCATGTCGTCGAACGAGGCTGCGCTTCTGCGTTTCAGCGTGGCGCCTACCGGCTTTACCTTCCTCGACGCCGTCATGCTCGACAACCAGCAGATCCAGGACGCGCGCCTGTTCGACAGCACGCTGGTGATCTACGCCAACCTGTACGACGTGCCCCCTGCCACGACGGCCGCCCTGGATGGCGGGGTCGCCGCTGTCCCCGTCGGCTATACGCCTTCCGCCGCCGCCATCGGCGTGAAGGTGACGGTCGTCAAGTGGGGCGCGCAGCTCAGCCTGGCCTGGCAAGAGGAGTTGCTCAACGACCACGTCAGCTCGGATCCGCTGGCCGGAAAGGATCTGACGACGGCCGTGCAGCAGCTTTCCGTGGGCCAGGTCGTGGCCACCTATAAGAACTACAAGCCCTTCATCAGCGCCAGCGACAGTTATTTCGTGGTCAGCCGCGACGTCAGCAAGACGGTCTTCACCGGTACCCAGTCGCAGACCTATTCTTACTGCACCGCCAGCCACGCCGGGCCTGACCACAGCGTGACCTACTGCTATCCCAACTACGAGCGGCGCGACAATCCCGACTACAAAGATCCTCAATCCACCAAGGGCGACTATCCATGCAACGGAAAGTCACTGCTCGATTGTGTCCAAGAGGCAGCGCCCGTGGTCAGCAAGTACATCTACGTGCGCGTCGGCGAAACCTGCAACACGTACAGCTACCACGACTACATTTGCGATCGCACCGAGACGCGGACGGTGTCCTACCCGACCTATCGGACAGACCAATCCACTCAATTCGTGGTGTGGCGCTACACCGACGGTGACTTCGTCAAGCTCGACGAACAGCTCTTCCAGATGGCGTCGCCGGGAACGACCACCGGCGCGGTGCCATCGCTGACCTTCACCGGGGCGCCGCTGGAGGTCTCCGGATCCATCGACAGCAAGGACGACCTGCAGTTCCAACACGGGCAGTTCTACGTGCTCACGAATCAGGGGCAGGTACTGCACACCTTGCTCATCGCGGGCAACTCCATCGCCGAGCTGGGCGTGCAGAACATGCCCCGTCAGGGCGGAAGCTACTCCTATTCCGGATCGCACTCGACCCTGTTCTCCGATACCCGGATGATGGTCTCCCGTGCCTACTACGACGGGTCGGCGCCCAAGGGCATCACCAGTTGGTCGGACGTCCTCATGATGGATCTCAGCGTGCCGGCATTCCCTTCACCGCTCAACCACTTCGTGATGCCGGGATCGAGCGTGCAGCTCATCTTGGCCGCCGCCGGAGTCTTGGGACCGGGCACGGTCAACTTCACAAGCAGTGGGGTTTACCGAAACCTCCAGAAGATCACACTCTTCGATCAGAGCGACGCCCACGAGCTCGACAACGTCCTCCTCGGCACCGAATTCAACGCGGATTTCACACAGACCTGGCTCGGAACCACGGACGACCAGCGCATCCGCCTCGACTGGGGCAGCCAGCGCCTGTTCATGCCGTACGCGGGCTACAATCACGCGCCCCAGACGTCGTTCAATCCCGCCGCGCATCGGCTCAACATCACCGCGGTCGGCGTGGGCACCGGCCTTTCGTCCGAAGTGACCTTCGATCTAGTCGAGGACATCATCCGCACGGTTTCCATCGACTCGTCGCCGACCGCCGGCCACGCGCTGGCATTTGGTGACTCGTCGATCTACACCTTCACCCAAGGCACGCAGGGCTGGTCGAAGGACGTCTTGGAAGAATTCGCTGCTCCCTTCGCCGTCTATCGCATCAACGACACCGGCGACGTGCACGCCCGCATCGACCGGATCGGCGCTCGTTGCCAGATCTCGACCTTCAGCGGGAGCCTCAAGGCGTTTGCCCCGACCCCACTGGCGACCAGCCCGGCCGTCGCCTGCCCCGAGGTTGGATCGCCCACGGCGGTCGGGCTCGCCGTGGTCTTTGGCGCTTCGTCGACCGGCTGGCGGCTCAGCCAAGACGGCACATCCATCACGGCCATGAGTGCCGACGAGGTCAAGGAGGCGCTGACCCATGTGATCACGACCGAGTACTGCGCGCTCGACAGCACCAAGAACGACGCCACACCCGTTCCCTACCTAGACGCTGTACCACCGTCTGTGCAGTGCTTCCCGTGGACGACCGCCGGCGGCATGGTCAGCCCCGTACCTGGCCTAGGCACGGCGATGGAATAGTCAGGGCCAGCTCATTCTGTAGTGCCGATGGCTCGGGCGCTGAAATCATGAAGCGTGTCGGAGCCCCATGCTAGGCGGGCTCGTCACCAGTGCTTTTCTCACGCTCGAGGTGATCCCGGTCCTCTATACGATCTGGCGCGCACGCCAGTTACGTGTGGCGCAGCAGACGGAGTCGCTCATCGAAGCGGTTCTCACCCTTAGCCGTAGCTGTAGCAGCCCTCGTCCGCCGACTGACTGAGAAGCCGGGCGGGCACCCCAAAGATATTGTTTGGCGGCAGGTTCACAGATCGGTCCGAAGCTGTGACGCTTGTCGCTTTCTTCCTATTCGCACCTGGAGTACCTTATTGTGGAAGAGCCAGCTCAAGACGCAGGCCTCCGACGGAGAATAGGTACAGTCCATGAAAGAGAAAGATATCCGCGACCACATCAATGCCTTTCTCAAGAGCAGGCTGCAAAATCTGTTGCTGCCCGCTTCCGTGGGAATCGGCCTTGCCCTTTCGGGATGCACCAGTTCGTCACTCCAATCGAACCCCGACAGCGGCCGAGATACATCGGGCCTACGGCCCAACTCGGGTGGCGCCGGCGGTACTGGAGGACTCCCTGGGTCAGGCGGCTCGACCTATGGATATGGAGGAGGCGGACTCGGAGCTGGCGGAGGCGGGGGAGCGGCCCCTAGCGCCGGTGGTGCCGGCGGTGGGTTCGGCGGCGACGGATTCGGCGGTAGGGGCACCGCCTACGGATATGGCGGCTCTTTTTCTGGCGGTGCCGGCGGCGCAGGCTCGGGAGGATATCAAGCCAACTCTGGCGGCGCCGGCGGATTTCCGGGATCCATCGGAACGCTCTACGGGATAGGCGTATTCAGGGACGGCGGGGCCTCAGCACCGGAGACCGGCAAGGGTGAGACGGGGCAGAATCCAGACGCATTGGTGTCGGAAGCAGGTGTCGTCGAACCAACCGACGCAAAGACCTTACCCAGCGACGGCCCCCTCAACGAGTAAGAGACGAGGAGCCAGATGAGCCAACAGGCGTCCTCGGCGCCGCTAGGAAGCCGACCGCCGTTAGACCGAGAAGAGCGAGCGTGATCGAAGTTCTGCGGCAAGTTGGATTTTTCCCGCATACCTGCGTGTGGGAGCTGACGTTGGCCTGCAATCTGCGGTGCAAGCATTGCGGTTCGCGAGCGGGCAAGCGACGTGCGCAAGAGCTGTCCCTTGACGAGTGCCTGCGCGTGGCAGGTGAATTGGTCGAGCTGGGTTGCCAGCACATCACTCTGATCGGCGGCGAAGCAACCCTTTTCCCGGGCTGGCACGAAGTGGCCAGACGCCTGGTCGACCTCGGTGCGCAGGTCAACATGATCACAAACGGCGTGACATGGTCGACTGAACACCTCGACCGGGCGAAGGCGGCTGGCCTGTGTGCCGTCTCCTTCAGCCTCGATGGCTTCGAACATGAGCACGACCACTTCCGAGCCCCGGGCTCCTTCGCGCGTATCGTGCGCGCCATCGACCTGAACGTTGCGGCCAGCCTGCAGACCGGGATCAACACGACCATCAACCGGCTCAATCAAGGCCAGCTGAAGGAGATGCGACCGTTCTTGATCGAGCATGGCGTCTCCGGCTGGCAACTGCAGCTCGCAACGGTTGCGGGCAACATGGAAGAGCATCTGGACCTGGTTTCGGCGCCCGAAGATCTTCTGTGGTTGGTACCCCAGATTGCAGAGCTATGCCGGATGAATTCCCCGGAGTTCGAAATCTACGTCGGTCACAATATCGGCTACTTTGGCAATGCAGAGTCGGACTTGCGCGCGGCAGATGTCGAGTTGCCCTTCTGGCTCGGCTGCCGCGCCGGCTGCCAAGTGATCGGCATCGAGAGCGGTGGCGATGTGAAGGGCTGCCTGGCCTTGCCCTCGTCGGTGCACCGCGAGCGCCGCTTTGTCGAAGGCAACCTGCGGGAGGAGAGCTTGCGCGACATTTGGAATCGCGCAGACGCGTTTGCCTACAACCGCCTCTTCCAAGAGACCCAACTCTGCGGCTTCTGCCCGGTTTGTCGCTTTCGCGATGTTTGCCGCGGCGGATGCGCCTGGGCCAGCTATGCGCAGAGAGGACGCGGAAACGAGCAGTGTTTCTACTATCAGGCGGTCAAGCACCAGCGCTTCGAATTGCTCGCCGAATCTCCAACCACGGAAGAGATGGTCTTCTTCCGTAACCCTGAGCGCCCTACGGAATAATCTGCTGCCCGGGCGTCGAGGGTTGCGTGATGGTGAAGCATGTGATCGCGGGCGCGACCCACTTGAAGACGTTGTTCCAGAACTGAGGCACACTGTAACTGCTCTGCGCCGTGTGATTTACACACTGCGGATAGGTCGTGGCGTTGTCCCATTGAGTGGGCGTCAGTCCCCACTGACTCGTGTAAGTCACCCACTCGTCACCCCAGGCCAAGATCCGTCCATTGTCAATCACCTGGGCAACACCGACATTTCCTCCTCCCGTTGAAGAATCTGTCGCAAAGACCTCACAATTCGAACCGGAGCAATTGACTGGCCGGCCATGATAGACGCCAATCTCCTTCAAATCGTGGGTAATCGCAGGATAGTCGGCATAATTGGTCAGCCAATTGCCGAACGGAATCGAGTCATCGGTGCATGTGCACAGCGTATCCGGACATCGCGCAAACGTGTCTGCCGTGCCGAAACTGATCCCACTAAAGGACAGCAGTTGGTTCACCGGGGTGACCTCGGCCGCATTCAGCCCGTAACCTGTCATCGCAATGATCGCACCGCCGCCTCTCACCCACTTCTCCAATGCGGCAACGTCGCTCGCACTGTAGGTCCACGTTTGCGCGGCACCTGACTGGTCCTGCAGGGCTTGCAGGATGACGACATCGTATTGACTGAGGAGGGCATCGGTCAGGGGTGTGAACGTTCGTAGAATCGTCATCGTCGCATTCGTGTTGGTGTTCATGTACGTCTGAAATGCATTCGTGTCACCGTTGTTTCCGGTGGCACTCCCGGTCTGTCCTGGCTGACCGAGAGAAAGGATCGCTAAGCAGGAACACTTGCCGGCTTCATCACAGCGAAACAGGCGGCCGTCGCCAGTCGCGTCTCCCGTGTTGTCGCCGGTGGTTGTCACGGGCGTGGCAATGTCCCCAGCATCAGGAAGGACGATCACGACGGCAGACGCAGCATCATCCGATGTCGCTGGAGCAGCGTCGGACGGTGAGGTCGACGTGCCCGCCGAGCCGGCTCCTCCATTGCCAGACCCGACCGGAACGCCGTTCGCGCCGAGGTTACACGCCATTCCGAGAAGTCCACTGGACATGATGAGGCCGGCGCCCAGAATGGAATATGCGAAACGTGCAAGACACGCAGACTCGTAGGCTCTCATTGCTGGCCCTCCCGGCGGTGGAATTCGAAGACTGTGGCTCGACTCTATGCCAATAAGTCTGTCTCTTAGGCGAATAGCTGTGTGAGGAACCGAACCGTAAGTCGCTCGAATGGGTTCACAGGCTCCCATTCAATTACGGTTGAAGGCTAGATCGGTCAATCGAGCTAAGCAAGCGTCCAAACGCGATTGTTGAGCTCGCCGCTCTCGCAGAGCCACCCGAACCTCGAAGATGCGAAGAGGCCGGGCAATTCACCAATAGTATCCGTTGGTTAAGAGCGAAGACGAGCTGCCTGCTGACGACCCACTCCCCTGCATCATTGCGGTTCCGGGAATGAATCACGCACGTCGACGCTGGCTATCACCGCCGGTACATGAGGATGGAATTGCTGCGGTGAAAATCCGCGGTCGCGAGGATCTCGGCCCCCGGGGACGCGCGATGGGCTGGATGGCCTCGATCTGGTAGCGAGATTTCGTGAGCGACTCGACGTAATCGTGCAAAGGAAAGCGGGATCGGCCGTCCCACAGCAGCGACCCTGGACTGTTGACCACGACGATGTACTTCGGCAGTTCTGTCGACAGCTCGACCATCACGGAGTACTGGTGTCTTGGCGGTAGCGGGACCACGGTACCGTGAGCGGATACTTGAGCGCGAACCGCGACGCGCCTTTGCGACGGGCCTGGAACAGGATTTCGGCTTCGGAGCCGAAGACGAAGACCCGATCGGTCGGGTCGGAGCGGGCCGCGATGAAATCGGCGACGGGCTTTGCCTGAATCCGAAGGAGCACGTAGACGATACCCATGGCGGCCCAAGCCGATACGCCAATCCAAGGGACCGCGCGCAGCCTCTCTCCGAACCAGCCAAGTAGCTGACGTAGTCGGGTCTGCGGACAGACGCCTCCTGCGAGGCATCCTTTGCTTTCCCCGTCATGGACACGATTGTAACGCTGACCGCTGTAGACGTCTGGTTCGAGGTCTGCACCGTTGGAGTCGCCGCCGCCGGTCTGCAAGGCACGGAGCTCCCTAGCGGCAGCGCACGGGCTCTCTGCGATGTTCGCCAAGCCCTCCCAGGATGTGATTCGCCCCCCTTCGGGACAGCGGCTGCATGAGCCAATACAGTGTGGTCCCCAAAGCCAATGACCGCCCACTCAATATCGGGACAATGGCGATGAGCTCGCGTTTCCAAGGCGCTGTCGCCAAAATCGCCATTTACGACTATCTGCTGACCGGCGAGCTTGGAATTCAGGGCGAAAAACCGCCAGTCGGGGTCGCACAACTAGCAGCGGCGGTCCCCGAATAGTGGATTTGGTCCCACGTGTGTCCGCCTGGACCAATCTCGAAGTAGTAGTAGCTGCCCGACTTCTTGGCTGGCAGCGTATCGCCGCAAGCGACGGACACACCATTGATCTTGACGGTCCGGTCGGTTGCGCTGAAAGAGGAGCATCCCCATCCATATTCCATACTGTCACAGGTTACAAAGCAGAAGGCGCTGGTCGTGTTGACAACCACGCTGCCGCCGGTGATCGGCGTTGCATTCGCACACGCTGCTGTGGACGCGCTGTCTGCCGGGGAAGCATCCCGCTGTGGTTCTGGTCCAGGCTCGGGTCCCGGTTCTGGCCCCGATTCTTTGCCCGGCTCGGCGCCGGGCTCCGGTCTCGACGTCGGCTCTGGGCCCGGCTCGGCTCCGGCGGTCGGCTCAGCGCCGGCGGGCTCAGCACCGGGCTCTGCAGCCGCCAATTTGTCGGGCGCCAGATCGGGCAATTCGGCAAGTGAGGAATCAGGCCCGGCGACGTTGTCGTTCGCGAGATCGGGCACAGCAAGGTCGGGGACTGCATCAGCACCGACGTTCGCCCCGTCCGCGCTGTCGCGACCAGCATCAGGCGATCCATTTTCAATGTCCTTCTTGGCATCGCTACCGGGGACCTTACTGGGATCGTCCGAGCACGTTCCATTCGCCGCGCACGTCTGCACTTCGCTCGGTTTTGTCAGACTTACGCACCCAATTGCAAGAAGCCCTGAAAGAAGCAGCCACCACGAGCGTTGGTGATCCGGCTTACCGATCCACGCGCCAAAGGCAATCATAGGTCCTTCAATTCTCAGCCATGGCGAGCACTTTGTAAATTCGCAGGAGACAGATTATCTGGGTGTGATGGTGTCCGACATAAGCGACCAACCGGCACTACGCCTTCGGGACGCGTCCACTGTTTGCGAAGGACCACAGAGTACATTCGCAATTGACGCCGTGGCTGCTCAAGCCAAGGGAGGAGTTCTTATTGGAATCGACTAAGGCGTGAAAGCATAGACTTGGTTGTTAGCGGCCACGAAGACCCGGCCATTGGCCACGATAGCCGGGATGAACTTCTGGACCGAGGACATCGTGTCTGCGCTCGCGCCGCCCGCGAAGATCGCTTTGCCGGTGTCGCCGTCCAAGCCATAGAGCTTGTTGTCATTGCCAACGATCCACACCACGGCGTCGGTGCCTTGCGCGTCGATGGCGCTAACGGCGGGCGAGGTCTGGGTCGACGGTCCCCCACACCAGGCCATGGTGACGGCGGGCGGGCTGGTAGCCGAAATCTTGAAGGTCGCCAGGCCCCCGGACTGTCCGCTGGGACAGCCCTTGCCCGTGCCCTTGAAGACCACGTAGCTTGCCTGCGGGGTGGTGTAGGCGGCGGCGGCGTTGATGATGGACCCGGCCGCGACGGAGGCGAGTACCAGGGGATTGGTGATGCCGCCCAGGTTGGCGCGGTCGAGCAGATAGGCGTTGCCGTCCTTGCCGAGGCCGATGATCAGAGCCGATGGCGTGGCCCCCGGCACGTTGAACACCAGAGGCGCTGTCCCGCCAAGGTCGGTATCCGCGTCGTCGAGCGCAATCCAGTTCGCGGGCGTGAAGGAGTCAACGGTTTGGCCACTCGCCACCAGCGACGAGGGCAAGCGAAAGATGGTCTCGCCATCCTGCCAGCCGGGCGGTGCCGTGAAGGTGTTGGATTGGTTCTCGGTATTCCCGGTCGCGAAGAACAGCGATCTGCCATCCGAGGAGATCCCACCGGGCGCCCACACGCCGCCCGCGAGCGCGCGCGTGACCCAGGCGCTAACTTGCGTGGGATCGCTAGTCGACACGCCGACAACCCAGCCGTGGTAGGTCGAACAGTCCCCGATGTGCCCGCCGAAGGGCACGAAGACTTTGCCGTCGAGGAGCACCAGCGCGCCCCGCTGATTCTGCACGAGCGAGTCGAAGGTGGTGCCACCCGACGTGGCCTTGCTGTTGAGATCCACGGGCCAGCCAGACTTGATGGCACCACTGTCCGCGTCGAGCGCGAAGATTTGGTGCTGCGCCGTCGCATTCGCGCTGGCGATGGTCATGGCGTCGACGTAAAGCGTTCGGCTGGCACCGTCGATAATCGGCGTACCGGTGACGCCCAAAGGATCGATATTACCGCAACCTGATTTTAGCGCCGCCAGGCGCGAGCGCGGCAAAGGCATACCCAACGACTGATCCCAAACCGGCTTGCCGCCCTTGCTGGCATCGAACGCATAAACGTGATTCTGCTCGGTTGCGACAATAACAAGATCGGACACACCATTCGCGCCTGCCAAGTAAAGTGGTTGCGCGTACGTCGGTCCCGAGATGGTGGCCCCGGCGAACGCGGGATCCATGTGGAGATTGGCGATAGCGTCTCGGCTTAGACCGGGATCGACGTAGAAGCCGTCGCGAGAAGCATTGTTGTGGTGTTGGAGCACGGATACGTGTCCGGTGGCACCGCCGATTTCTTGCACGTCGGGTTTGGTGGCGGGCGCGAGGTCGCGCGACGCTCCCGCACTATCGGCGATCACGACATCCCCTGCCCCGTCCCGAACGCTTGCAGTGTCGGGCCTATCCGCCACGATGGCCAGGTCGTCGGTGGAGGTCGCGTCGTTCCCGGAATCGGGCGGGCGCTGTGTCCCGGTTCCGGATTTACACCCAGTAGCGATCGTCAGGAGAGCTACCAGGGCCGATCTGTTTTGCATGGATGCCTCCAGAGATCGTCCAAATCGGGACAGGTATCATCCGATTTACGTACGATGCCGGTTGTCGGCTCGCCGGTTCACGCGACGGCGTCCTCGCGCACTCCAGGTCAGAGCGCCTCCCACCATGAAAATCCATATTGGCGTCGGTGGAGCATGCCTGCCCTCCCGCAACACCCGGCATGAGCAACCGCCCCCCATCGCGATCGCTCCGCCGCTGCTGGCGACGTCCGAGCTTGCCGTCCCGGCGTCTTCGCGGGAAGTAGGCGAAAGCGTAATCAGCGAAATACCGAAACGAGGCAAGGTGAAATCGAGGTGCAGAGTACCATTTGCGATGTCCACCTGTCGTGCCGGCTCGAGCAACACCGGCTGCATCGCCTGGCGCAGCTCCGCAAGCTGGGCCGGGGTTGGAGTCTGCGGGCTGCCCTGCGATTCCCAGACGGTGTACGCATCGCCGTGCGAGTCGTCCACCCGGAGGTGCGTGACCTGCGCGCTCGAACCAAAGCTGTCCGGCAACTGCACAGCCACCTGCACGACAGCCGCCGGCGCGGTCACCAGATCATCGTGGTAATTCCACGCCAGGATCTGCACATCTGGACCATTGCGCGTCGCCATGGCGTCTACATCCGGCTGCCCTCGCACACCACTCGCCAGGATATCGTCGAGAGTCATGGCACCGGTGCTGGAGACGGGCAGCCGCTCGCCACCGAGGCTGCCCAGCAGCTTGAAGGCATTCAATACGGGCAAATGAATCCCGTTGCTAACGAGCGTCCGATAGCCGGCAAAATACGGCATATCGTTGAAGAGAAAGGCCCAGGTCAATAGACCACGCACCTTGACGCCGAGACGCGCCTCGAGCTCGAGCGTCCGCTTCATCATCGTCACTTCGTACGCCCCGTAGGCCGGCGAATTGCGATAGGCGTCGGCGGGGTTGGTGCTAACCGGACACGCGGCGCAGCCGTCGGGATCGGCCTCGCTGATGACAATCGGCGTCTGTTTGAAGGCGGGCACGGCAGCGACTGTCGTAAATCCCTTTTGATGGAGCCTCAGTTGACTGCCCATGTCCATTTCAACGTGCCCGTCGACGACGGCGGTGCCTCCTTTGGCGTGAAAGGTGATGAGGTCGAGACGCGTGCCAGCCGCACCCGTGACGGCATTGATTCCCGTCGCACAGTGCTGGAGGAATCGCCCCAAGAGTGCACTGCCCGCGCCGGCCACCGCAGGGCCACCGAAAGTGGCATTCGGCAGGACCTGGTGCAGCGCCGACTCCGTGTAGTCGTAGAGCTTCAGATAGTCGGCAGCCGTGCCCTTCCAATAGTCGATGTCCGGTTCGTTCCACAATTCCCAGAGCCAGGAATTCTCCACGTCCGGATAACGATCCTTGGCGTGACTCGCCCACTCGGTGACGAGCGCTGCCCACTTGCCGTAGTCGTTGGGCGGATAGAAGCAGCCGCCATCGAGCATGTATGCGTCGCTGTTCTGATACGCAACGCTGACGGGCGCCGTGGTCAGCGCTTGCGGCATGAAGCCGAGCTCGACCAGAGGGAATGCCCCGGCCCCGGTGATGGTATCCATAATCCCATCCGTCAAGGTCCAGCTGTAGACGGGATTCCCGTTGGCATCTTCGGTGTAGACGTTGGTCGAGCCCCACTTGAGGGATGGCGTTCCGTTGCCCGTGTTGAGCAAGAAATGCGAGCGAATGTGCGGCGTCGCCGGATCGATCGATCCCAGCGTGCGCAAGAGATCCTGCCCCGGCGCGGTCGTCGTGTAGTTCACTTCATCGTAGCCGTAGAAAGGCCAAATCCGTTCCAGCGGCGTTCCCCCACCGGTCGCGTCTACCGCAATCGTGACGGCCGCCGATTGCGCGAAAACCTCGGCACCGTGCCCAATGCCGAAGACTCCCGCCGCCAGCATCACCCATCGTGCTTGCCGAGAGAGATGCGCGCCGCCCATCCCTGCATATCTGACCGAGCGCTCTCGTCGGCGCAACCTGCGACCGCGCCCTTAGACGACATCGTTGTCCGAGACGACGCTGCCTGGTTGGCTTACCGAACCACGAGACCTATTACGTCAACCGAAGGGCGGAGGCGCAAGTTACGCCCGATCGCGGCACGAGAAACTTTGATGATCTCGACTAGGCCACTGTTTCATACACAGACGTACAGCAGTTGAAGGAGGTCCGATGGTGAACCGATCCCAGAATGAACTGCCCTTGGTTCATGGCGAACGAGGCCTCGCTCCTCTTCGTCCTGTGCCCCAACGAGAGAGCGGCGTGGCTTGGTTATGTGCCGCCGTCTTTCTGATCCTACCCTTCGCTTGCCACAATCCCAGCCCGGTGGGCGGCAGCTCGTCCGACAATGGCAACAGTGGTAATGGCAGTGGCACAGGCGGCGACTCCGCCACCACGATCTCGTTACCCTCGGTCTCGAATGGCGGAAGCAGCGGGACAACCGACACAAGCAGCACCACACCCGTCGCGACGTGGCCGCCGTCCGGATATATCAACGTGACGAATTCGACCACGGGCGACTACGCCCTCGGCCCGCAAATTTCCGACTCGGGCAGCGCGACGGGCTCGGGCGGCATAGGCGGCCCGCCCAGCAAGTGCAGTGACATGCTGTTCGGGGTGGTACGCGATTTCAAGATGGGCAACCAATCCGGCGGGCATCCGGATTTCGAGACGGCACCATCGGGACTCGACACGGGCATTGTCGAATCGACCCTCGACTCTGACGGCAAGCCTGTCTACGCTCATACCGACGGAAAGACGCCGTCGACAACCGGCAAGGCCAACTTCGACCAATGGTACCGCGACGTCGCGGACGTCAACATGCCCTTCATGCTCGCCTTGCACATGGTGAATGTCAGCGGCACATCGACGTTTTCCGCCGTCAAGCCCAAGTACTTCTTCCCCCTCGACGGTCAGGGGTTCGGCAACCAGGGCGAAGATCACAACTTCAGCTTCACCACCGAGCTGCACACCTCCTTCATCTACAAGGGAGGCGAAACCTTCACGTTCATCGGCGACGATGACGTCTGGGTGTTCATCGACAAGAAGTTGGTCATCGACCTGGGCGGCCGCCATGCCCAGATGAACGCCTCGGTGCGGGTCGACTCCCTAGGATTGACCGCGGGGAACGCCTACGACCTGGCGGTGTTCCACGCCGAGCGCCACACCACCGAATCCAACTTCCAAATCCAGACGACGCTGGCCTTCACCGACTGCGGACAAGTCAACGGCGTCATCTACTGATTTGGTTCCCCGACCGTGACTCCTTCCGCCGCGAAGGACATCTCATCTACATCATGCTTGCAATTCGTCGCGCCGAAGCGCGCGGTCACTTCGACCATGGTTGGCTGAACACGTACCACACCTTCTCGTTCGCCGATTACTACGACCCGTCCCACATGGGCTTCCGTGGGCTACGGGTCATCAACGAAGACCGCGTTCAACCCGGACAAGGTTTCGGAACGCATCCTCATCGCGACATGGAAATCATCTCCTACGTTCTCGAGGGCGGCCTTGAGCACCGGGACTCGATGGGCAACGGATCCGTCATCCGCCCCGGCGACATTCAGCGGATGAGCGCCGGCACTGGAATCACTCATAGCGAATTCAACGCTTCGAAGGACGAGCTGGTTCACTTCCTGCAGATCTGGCTGTTGCCAGCGCAGCGTGGAATCGAGCCCGGGTACGAACAAAAGACCATCGACCGCCACGAACAAAGCGGTCGCCTCCGCCTCGTGGCAGCTCCGGACGGCAGGGACGGCAGCGTCGTCATCCACACCGACGCTCGGGTCTATGCGGGTCTGTTCGAAAACGGCACAAAGGCAGAGCTCGCCATTCCTCAAGGACGGCACGCTTGGGTGCAAGTCGCGCGTGGCAAAGCGAGCATCAACGGACACGCGCTTTCCGCCGGCGATGGCGCCGCGCTATCGGACGAGCCCACCGTGAAGGTCGAAGGCATCGACGCAAGCGAAGTGCTGGCCTTCGACCTCGCGTGAGCTCCTGCAAGAACAGAAATACCGGGCGCGAACCAGAGCGCGAGACGGGACTCGGACGCGCGCCCCTCGACTTGGGAACTCGCGAACAAGCGTCGCAGGCTGTAGCCAGCGATAGCAAACACTCGCAAGATCAACATGTTACCGAGGACGGCCCTAGCCGCGCCTCGCCAGAGATTGCACCCAATAGCTGTTCGTTTGGTGCATTAGTGGTGCAAGCCGAGGGGGTTCGGTCAGGCGGTTCGTGAGCATCGCCACCGTCTATCGCCTGTGCGAGGCCGGCAAGCTGCCATATGTCCGCGTGCTCAACGCGGTCAGGGTGGACGAGGGCGACCTGCGGTCGTGCGATAAGGACAAATTCCATTGTAATTTCCCAGGTGGCGCAATTTCGCACAAGAAGTTGGCCAAGGACAACGGGCGCTCGGCCGCTCTCAGAAGGTGAAGGTTGTGCGATGGCCGATGGCGGCACCGATGCCAGCACCCGCGCCTCCCGTAAGAAGAGCACCGAGTACCCCAAAACCAGCGATTGGTTTGGCGTAGTCCGCGAAGTGGCACTGCCGGGACATTCCGGTCTCGTCCTCGCCCACGCAGCTCATTCCTCCAGCGTAGAAGCCGAGCAAGACACCAGCAAGAGCACCCGGTATCGCGCCGACCAACATGCCGTAGAGGGCACCCCTTCCTCGATCATTGGTGCTGATGCTGCGGGTGCGCTCGAATGGAATCCTAATTGCTTCTTCGGGCGTTTCGTAGAGGAGATAACTCTTCCCGTCCAGCGGAGCCAGCGTCCCCTTTCGAATCGGCCTCTCCATTCCTAGGGCTTCCTCCGACAGCCGGGGTGGAAGACGATCCTCGGTCAGCGTACCCGCTCCTATCGGCTTCTCGGTTTCTAGAGTACCCGGCACGATCTCAACGTCCACTTCCCTGCCACCGAAGACGTGGGTGATTGAGTTCGCCTGGGCAACACCCTCGTCCGGCGGGAGAAGGTCCGGTCGAAGTATCTTTTCCCTAGTAGCGCAACCGATGGCCGGCACTATAGCGATGGCCAAGAGGAAGAATGCGGGAGTTCGAAGCGAAGCCATGGGCTGCTAGCTGAGGAAGACAGGGGCCAGAACGTGATGGAATAGGCAATCGCCAACCTTGAAGGCTTCTAGCACTTTTCGGACGAATCCCGGTGAAATGGGTGATGAATCCTCGTTAGAGTGGAGAGAGCATAGGCATCGTGAACGTATGGCGTCCAGGTGGAAGATTGGGCCCGCGAGCGTCGCAGCCGTCGGCAAAATGCTGAGTTTCGTGCGGCGAGAACCTGGCGCCTCAGCTAGGCGGCCGCACGATTGCGCCACGCCGTGGCGACCGCGATCTCGAGTCGCAGAACCCCCGGCGGCCGTCTGCTCGCAGGGATTCATGGCCTGGTTTTTGCCCAATAATCGACATTTGACGCCACTATTGGAGCCGTCTATGACGGAATTTTCGCGGGAATTGTCGGGTGGACGCCAATTGTTGGGCAAAGCCCCTCTGCCGTAATCCTGTTCGGAGAGATTGACAGCATCGCCCCTTCCCAGTCGGCCGAGAGCGCCCAGCACCAAGCCTCGGTCGCCGCCCGACTCCTGGCCTTACTCGACGGCATCGAGGCCCGCGCCAGATCTTCGTTCTCGCCCCCCGTCCCGCAAGGTTATTTTCCTGGTCCGTTTTTCGCGGTGCCTGCGACTGCGGTCTAATTCGTTGAAGTTCGCACGAGAGGATCATTCATGAGAGCCCGGTTCTGGAATCTGTCGAAGACACTACTGCCCTTCGCAATCGCGGGTTGCTGCTTGTGGGGCTGCGACAAATCGAGCGGCACCTCACCCGGCAGTGGCGGTGCTACAAGTAGTGGCGGGACGACGAGCGCATCTGGTGGCTCGCTAGGCAAGGGAGGTAACGGCGCTGGTGGCAGTAACGGCTACGGTGAGAGCCCGGGCTCGGGCGGAGGTTTCGGTGCGGGCGGCGCGGCCTCCGGCGGCGCCAGGGCCAGCGGAGGTGCGCAAGGAAGCGGAGGCTTGGCGCCTGGTTCAGGTGGAAACAATGCCGGAGGCGGCGGGACGGGCGGCGCGGGTGGTGCGTCGACGGCCAACGGCGGAAGCAACGTGGACAGCGGAAGCCACGATGCTGCTACGGGCGGCGCTGGCGGAAGTACCGCCAGTGACGGAGGTTCCAGCGGGGCTGGCGGGACCGTCACCTGTCCGTCGCCTGCCTTGAAGTCGGGCGACAGCACCAAGAAAATAACCGTCGGTACGCTCAGCCGTGAGTACATCTTGCACGTGCCGAGCGCGTATACCGGAAGCGCGCCTGCGCCTTTGGTGGTCGATTTTCACCCGATCGGTGGCTCCGACACCTCCTGGAGGTCGGGCTCGCCGTACCCCGCGGTCATCGACAAGGAAGGCGTGATCTCGGCTTTCCCCAACGGCGAGCCAAGTCCAAACATGGGGAATGCCTGGGATGTCGAGGGTTGTTGCAATACTGCTGATGACGTTGCCTTCGCGCGGGCCTTGGTGGCCGATATCGAGAAGGTGGCCTGCATCGACGTCAAGCGCGTGTATGCAGTGGGCTTCTCCATGGGCGGAGGCATGTCGAACTATCTTGCGTGCCAGGCGGCTGATGTCTTTGCCGCCGTCGGGCCAGCTTCGTTCGACCTCACCCAACAAAACGAGGGGAACTGCAAGCCCGTTCGCCCCATCACCGTGATTGAATGGCGTGGCAAGAACGACAATGTCGTTCCCTACGCGGGCGGGCATTCGGCGCTGGTTACAGGAATGGCGATCGATTTTCTAGGAGCGGTGGGCACCTTCCAGAAATGGGCAAGCCTGGATGGATGCACGGGCAATCCCAGCGCGGCGGATTCGAACAACTGCCAGACGTATTCCCCGTGCAGCGCCGGCGTTCAAGTTACGTTGTGTACCGACAACAACGGCGGCCACGAGGCGGCGAACGCGAGCGTCGTCTGGCCGATGCTGAAGAAGTACACGCTACCGTAGCGTGGCCCACCTCGTTTCGTCGGCCCGAACAATGCAATTTCCAGGGTGCCGCAATTGCGGGTAGAGGCACGGATGAGGACCTGATTCAAGGCGATGATCGAGTTGCGCTCAGGCGGCGGCATCGTCCACACTGAGCGCTGCGTACTGCAACCGCCAGGTCTCGCGGCGTCGCCACACCGTGAGCACGAACAGCAACGACGACACCAGGACCGCCACAATGAAGGCCAGCATGCCGGCCATCCCCCAGGCTTCATTGACACGTACCAGCCCACTCAGAAAATCCTGGCAGCTTCGCAGGGTGATGGCGACGTCGACGAGGCCGAGGACGATCAAGACTGGCGCAAGCTTCCCGACGAATCGCGTAAGCAACTACGTCGAGCTGACACTCTCCAGCGTCCTTCGCCGCAAGGTCTACACCAAGACCACCCGTGGATGCCAAGCCGTGCGCAAGCTCGTCGCCTGGGCCACAAACAAGCACGACGTGAATCCAGAAAAGTGCGGAATGTCTTCGCTCACAGCAGGGCAAAACCCATCGCCTTCCATGAATTTCATCAATCTATCCGAGACCTTCCTCGGGCAGGAGCAGATGCCGCTCGCCGTGAGCGCTTCGCTCGAAAGGCGAATGACTAGCGACTCTGTCCGCGCCAACTCGGTCTTCAATACAAACCATCGACTGTCTTCTCCGGCTTCATTGTAGACGGTCAAAGTCAATGGCTATGCGTGCGGCGCAGGCGCGCCTTCGCCAAGGACAGGCGTCGGAATCCCGTCAATTGCACATTTCTCTCAGTACCGACAATCTATGGATACATGATCGTCGATTTTGTTTGGGTCGATCGGTTGAATGTTCGGGGATTGCCGTGGTTGCTCTTGCTGGGGTTCATTCCCATTGGTTGCGTGAGTCTAGACAAACCAAACGAAGTTCAAACGTGCTCGGCAACAGGCACCTGTTCGGATGAACCGAGCAGAGTGCCTAGCGAGGACGCAAAGAAAGACATCAAGAGTGCACCGGCCGACTTGGTCAACGATCACGTCGGCGAAGGGGATGCGGGGCAACTCAACGAAAAGCCCGATTTCGCTCCGGAAATGGCCACGGCCGATCTCGGAAACGACGATGCCGCTCCGGATTCTGTCTCTGTCAGTGGATCCATAGTCACGACTGCAACAGTCGCAGAGGATGTGGCCCCCGACAAATCGTCCCCGACGGAGCCAGCAAACGGGCCAGAGCCGGGACCCGAGCCCTCTATGGGGCCGGGGCCGGGGCCAGAGCCGGGACCCGATGCGAACAGAGAGTCCGCGCCGGAAACCCTGTCCGACGCTGGAACCTCCAATTTACCACCGGCCAGTAACTGCACCATTTTCTACGGCAACAGCCCTCCCGGAGGTAGCGCTGGGCAACCGCCGGCCGTGGGTACTCTCAGCGCATTCTGTATTGCCACATGCGACGATATCGACGGGTGGGGATGCGCCAACTTCGATGGCCGAACGATCTCTGTGAACGGAACGACGGTTTCCTGCGGCGCGACTCTGACCAAGAAGGATGGCTACTATGTCTTCCGCGCAAGCGCTGGCACGCATTCGTACGCGACCATTTACTGGTGGGGACCGAGAGCCTCGACGTGTCCGTCTCCACCTAACGGAGTATTTCCATAGTCAATCGGCGTCGCAGAACCTTCCGCGTCGGCTGACGGCGGCGAATGAGCAAAGGGCTCATGGTTTGAGCATCATCACAGATTCGCGTGCAGTCTGGCGGTCAGCACCACCCGTACTGGCTACCAGGCTCCTCCGGTAGCAAATGCGGCCATCATGCGGCTCTCCGGTAGTCGTGGTAAAGCCCTCCGAGAACGGGCTTGGTGACGATGGGCTTCGTGATGTTGACTACTGCTGGTTGCTTTCCAGGGATCCGTTGCCCGTTGCCCGATTCCCTGATGTGGTCTTGCCTCGTTGAAGTACTCCTTGTACTGGGCGACGAGCCGACCAAGATGCTCGATCAAAGACGATCACACGGTCGAGGATCTCGCGCCGTGCGCTGTTCACAAATCTTTCAGCGACGCACGGGTGGAGGATTTCCTCATAAGACGAGAATCAATCTTCTTTGAATTCTGAATTCTGCGGAGCCCTGTCCTTGGCCAACCTGTCATCCGGCATATAGCGCCGGCGGCGACGGCAATGTAGCTACAACGACGTTAGCCATGGCCACAGGTCGCCCGGCACCCAGGATGATCCGCCAGGGCCGTAGAGAGAGGAGCTTCCATCTACCGGAGCGGGTGTGTGACCCGAGCCGTGCACGCACCAGCGGAGGGGATGCCCGGCCGAGCATCCGGAGTAGTTCGTACAGGTATGCGTCAGACTACCATTGGCCGGCTGGGGCGGGTTCTGGGTGGTGCAGGCGTTGTTCTTGACGAACTTGTCGCGCAGCGGCGTTGCCATAGCCTCAGTGCACGTAGTGTCCGCGGTGCCAACCATCTGCCAGTATGCGATGGGGTCGTTGCCGCCGTCGCATCCGCTGAGCTGAGCTCCTTCGAAAATCGCGACCGCGCGGAAGACCTTCGCGCGGGCACACGCGATTTCGTAGCTCATGCCGCCGCCGTAACTGAAACCCGTCGAGATGATGTGCGTCGTGTCGACACAGTAATTGTCTTCGACCAATTTCACCATGTCATCGGTGAAGGTCAGGTCGCGTCCCCCGGAATTCGCCCAGCCAGCGCCGAGACCATCGGGCGCGACGAAGATCGCGCCGTTCTTGGAGGCCTTCTGGAGCCCGTAGTAGGACCAGTCGTACCCAGAGGTTCCGCCGTTGTCGACTTGGGCGGAATTGCCGCCATTCCAGTGAAACCCGAAGATGAGCCAATACGGTTTGCTGTCGTCATAGTTGTCGGGAAGCCTCAATGCAAAGCCCCGGCTCTGGCCGCCGCTCTGAATCGTAAGATAGCCGCCAGTTCCGAAGCCCACACCGTTTCCCGACCCTGCAGCGGCGCTTGCGCTCTCGTTCGGGACCGACGCAAATGTCAGCGTCGAGGTCTTGCCGCAACCGGTACTGCCTGCCGAAGTGCCAATGGACGTCGTTCCGCCCGTACCGCTGGTGCCCGTAGTGCCGCCGCCGCTGGAGCCCCCTCTTGCGGCGCCACCATTGCCGGTGCTCGCGCCGCCGCTGCCGGAGCCACCGTTACCCGCCGCGCTGGCGCTCGAGCCAGCCGATCCGCCGCTACCCGCTCCGCCACTGCCTGAGCCACCACTGGCCCCGCCATTGACAGATCCGCCCGCGCCACTGCCGGCTTTGCCCCCGGTTCCGGACTGGCCTCCCATCCCATCCGTGGAGATGGTGCCGCCCGTCCCGACTCTGCCGCCGCTTGCCGAGGCGCCCCCAAGACTGGCACCACCTGTTCCAGCATTCCCGGAAGACGCGGAACTCGATCACGCGAATGCAAGCGACAAACAGAGTGCGACAGCGGTATGAACGAACGAACGGTCAAATTGCCGAGACAGCCAACATGTCATGAACCTTGCTCCTCATGGCTTCTGCGAGCGCACCCGCCACCAGTGCCCAAATAACGATCGAATTATCGGCAAGTGCGGGCGGGTAACGCTACGGTCGCAGTGTCCGAAATTGGGTCTATTGGACCCGTTGGGCAGACCGGCTGTCGGCGTACAGCGAGCCACGACGATGCCCTCGCGTAATAGCTGTCGCCCGACCTCTTCGGCTCCGTACACCGCGAAATTCTCGTCGTAGACGCGCTTGATCACGACGCGCAACTGCTCGTCGCGCTTTGCTCGTGCTGCGCGCTTCTCTGGCTCGCGCAGCCAGCCTTTGTGCTCGTAGTACGTCGCTTCAGACGCTCGCGATCGGCCGTCGTGAGCCCGGACCGAAGGCCACTATCATGCTCTACTCGAGGTTCTGTTGCGATAGTTCAGCAAAATGTCCCCGAGTCATGGCCAGCTCCTAGTTGCGAAACAAAGGAGGGCCGCCATGACTCAAGGGACGAAGAAGACCGTAGCCACGTTGCT